>Ga0129317_1000365_pt1 | contig 49832 bp, 44 predicted proteins | sample Cm1ome_FD_94430 | JGI IMG/M metagenome (GOLD analysis project Ga0129317, IMG submission 94430) | Eastern black-and-white colobus group fecal microbial communities from Wisconsin, USA - Cm1105 metagenome | ecosystem: Host-associated > Mammals > Digestive system > Large intestine > Fecal | place... | reverse complement strand
TGCACAGGCTCCGCACCTGCTTCGCAGGGTGGCCGCTGGTATGGGCCGAGGTGGCCGTTTTAATCGGACCAGGTGGCCGCTGAGATCGGGCACCCGTGGCCGCTGGAGAGGGCCTTATGCATTACATTATGGTAGTATAATGACAAATATAAAATTGGAGTGAATTCTTTTGAATAGACTTCAAAATATTTGGCGCCGCAGCAGTTTTGCCTCCACAAGTTGGATTTGGATTGAGGTCATCTGTTCTGTTTTGCTGGCAGTAATTCTTCTGATGGTATGGAATACAGCGGAACTCAAAAAGGTACTGGAAGACAGCACGTCACGCTATGTGGATGATGTATCCTTTCAGCTGACAAGTGACATCTCATTCCATTTCTCTTCTTCTCTCACGCAGCTGGAGCAGTTTGCAGACTCCATCTCCCAGTTGCCCGATGAACAGAAAGATGAATTTATAGCGCGAAAGACCAGGCTTTCTGATTTTGACCGCTTACTTTTGCTGGAAAGAGATTCATTGGAAGACGATTGGAAAAAAACACCAGAGGTATTAAATGCCTTTTCCGGAGAAGCCACCGTAACTTCTTATCTGGATGGACAGCGTTTGCTGTTCGCAGTCCCTGTGGATAGAGCGAATCAAGTGCTCGTCGGCATACGCAGCAAGGAAAACGTTCAGTCCTTGATCCAGCCATCCCATTTCAACAGCAGTGGAATGAGCTGCATTGTAGACCACCTTGGTCAAGTGATCATATCACCCACCGACCTAAAGCCCTTTTTACAGCTGGAAGATATTTTTCTTTCCGATGAAGACGTGGAAGCAAAAAACTCCCTTCTGCAGATGACTGAGAATCTGAAACTGCAAAAATCCGGCGTATTTCACTTTACCGCAGTTGATGGAACGGAACTGGTGCTGGCATATCATCCTTTGGATGTAAATAATTGGAGCCTGCTCACCTTAGTACCCGCCAATCTGATTATAGATAGGACCCAGGGGTATATTTTCCGCACGATCCTTATCATAGGCGGCGGTGCAGCCGCTTTTCTTCTGCTTCTGATCAGTCTGCTTCGGTTTTATCAAACCAATACCGCCCGGCTGACTCAGATCGCGTTAACCGATCCGTTGACCGGCGGAAAAAACAATGCGGCGTTTCAAATGGAATTTAACCGGCTGGTTCCAGAAATGGAGCCCAGCACTTATGCGGTTGCCATACTCAATGTAAAAGATTTTAAAATGATCAATGAGAACTATGGCACTGCGGTGGGGGATGACACACTCAAATATATTGATCGTCAGCTGCAGACGCAGATGAGGCCTGACGAGTTCGCCGCCCGGAGCAATGCAGATCAGTTTTTTCTCTGTCTGCATGAAAGCGACCCCGAGTGTATCCAAAATCGGTTAGAGAACATCCGCGCAGCCATCGTCTCCTTTAATAAGTACTCCGATATCCATTATTCCCTGATACTGGAAATGGGCGTCTGTCTGGTTGATAACCCGGACACTGATGTGACAATTTTACAGGATCGAGCCAGACTCGCCTGCACATACCAAAGCGAAACTGCCATCTGTTCTTTCTACGATACCGCTCTGACACAGCAGTTAAAAATGGAACAGGAGCTCAATGCCTTATTCGAAGAGGCTTTAGCGCAAAAGCAGTTTCAAGTATATCTGCAGCCGAAGGTCCGTCTAAAAAATCAATCGCTGGGTGGGGCGGAAGCTCTGGTGCGCTGGTTCCACCCCCAGCGCGGTATGATCTCACCTGGTGATTTTATCCCTCTGTTTGAGAAAAATGGAAATATATGCAAGCTGGACCTTTACATGTTTGAAGAAGTATGCCGGCTTATACACAGATGGATGGAAGAAGGGCGGCAATTGATCCCCATATCGGTCAATCTATCCCGCACCCACTTTAAACATCTGAATTTTCTGCAGGAGTTTTCTGCGCGAAAGAAACACTACGGAATACCGGATGGGATCATTGAATTCGAACTGACTGAATCCATCTTCTTCAATGAACAGCAGCGGGAATTGGTTCGGGATACTGTGGTGCAGATGCACCAGTTGGGCTTCTTATGCTCTTTGGATGATTTCGGCATGGGGTATTCCGCCTTGGGTCTGATGAAGGAATTGGATACAGACACCATCAAGTTGGACCGGTATTTTTTTGGAGATATCTCAAACCTAAAAGCGCAAAAAATCATTGCCTCTTTTTTGAATCTTGCCGAACAACTGGGCATTGAAACCGTGGCCGAAGGCATCGAAACACAGGAACAGCTGGAGTTTTTGCAAAGAGCCGGGTGCGGTCTGATTCAAGGCTTTCTGTTTTCCCGTCCGCTTTCCATCGCAGATTTTGAAGACTGGAGTCGCGATTTCGCCGCCAACGGTCCTAAGATAAAAGAATAAACTAGGTTCCCAAGGAGGATTCAATAAGAGGCACATGTATGACTGCCCCATTTAAAATTTCCCCTCCCGGAACGTAATTGTCCACAGGATATCTTCCGAACAAACCCACACCTTTCCCATAGGGGCCAGGCCATTGCTCTGGGGCTTTAAACAGAGGAGACCGAAACGAGCAGTCCCGTTCCGTGCATACAATTGAAAAGTAACCCTGGGAGAGGAAAAAATGCGACATTAGATGGAGAGGCGGCGTGAGAACGGCGCCTCTCCAATTTTTATCTGGGATGCGTCCAAAGTTGCATCTGCTTTTTCGAAACACAAACACGGCCAGATGGCTTATTTCGAGATAAGCCATCGCCGCACCGTTTATGCTCTCCTCCCTCTGTGGTTCTCATCTTCTGCCGCCGCCTTGGGCAAATTTTTTTGCGTTTTTGCTTATTTTATCTTCCCTTAGCCAACCGCCGGATAGAACGGGACCTTCCAGGAAACGCTAATCAAGAGGTGACTTTTATGTCATATGTTGATCCTTCGCTCCAGTCCCAATTTGAATCTCTTTCCATTGACCTTAAGAATGAAATTCTCTCCCGTGACGTGACACTCAACAATGTCAATGATTTATTCTCCGCCATCCAAGCCATCATGGATGAAGGCAAACATTAACAAAGGAGGCTCCCCATGTTTCATCTCCCCCCCAATGCAAAGCGCGTTCAACTTCATACTTCTGCCTGCGTCAACCGTACAATCCAGGCGCGGGCAGCCCAGCAAGCCAGAGAATTAAAGACAGCTGATACCCAGCGTTTAAAGGCCCGCTTACTCCAGTTGGACCGGGAGTGGGATACAGAGCGCGTATTGGAAACAAACGCATCCATCTTGATTTTGTCGGGCCTGCTCCTCAGTCGGAAAAACCACAATTGGCTTTTGCTTCCTTTTGGTGTCTCCGCATTTTTGCTTCAGCATGCTTTACAGGGCTGGTGCCCGCCCCTTCCGGTGATCCGTGCCCTTGGCGTCCGCACCCCACAGGAAATTGAATCTGAACGCGCTGATGTATTATCTATTTTGCATCAACGCACCGCCCCATAACCGGGGCGCTTTTTATTTTATACTGCTATCCCTCTGTCCCCCGAAGCAGTCACTGGTAAAGGCTATCAGAATAGGGTAACGGCGCTGACCACTATAAGGGGCTGCATCTCACCATGCAAGACCTTTTCAATACCCCTGTCACAGAAAAACACCGATACGGTTCACCCACATAGCCCATAAGATATTGCTTGCCAAATGTTCACTGCTGCTCATTCTGCACCCCTCCTAATTTGCCCGGCCAACATCTGTGCAAGACTCTGTGGCTTTTCCCCGCTGTTTTGGCCGATCCTGCTCCAAATCCCTTGAAATTCTTAATAATCCTTGCCTTCCCGCTGGGTCATCCAGTTCCGCCTCTCCCGTTCCCTGAACGGTCTCCCACAATGTACACCTGTATATGCTTCTTATTGTCAATATTTCTTGCCAGCCAATGGGAGAAGCCGCTATACCACACGGACGTATCCCGTCTCATAAGCTGTTCCATCTTTTGTTTGGCCCTCACCTTCGCTGGGCTTTCTTCATGCAGTAAACTCCAAATAAACCCCATACACCTTTGGGACATTCTAAACTAATCTAAAAAATCAAAAAAGCCCCGGAATCTTTCAATTCCGAGGCTTCTTTGCCGCTACTGGGCAAAAACGATATCGGTAAAAGGGGGCCCCGCACAGCGGGGCGGCACTTTTGCGCCGTAAATTCGGAGCCGCCGGAGGCGGCGGAGAATTTCCGCAGGGCGGATTCACTCCGCCCGTCCGCGGGTCAAATGAAATCGGGTGGAGCGCCGCTTCGCGGCGCGGAACCCAAAAAAGAAGGAATTTTGTCATTCGACAAAATTCCTTCTTTTTTGGTACGGCTGAAGGGATTCGAACCCCCGACCTACTGGTTCGTAGCCAGTCACTCTATCCAACTGAGCTACAGCCGCATACTGCCAAACCCGTATCTCTCTTAACAGCTTGATTAGTATAGCATATCCCTTACAGAAATGCAAGAGTAAATTTCTATTTTTCTCCTACTTTTCTTCATTTTTCTTTCTTCCGCAGTTGGCCAAACCGGCCAATATTTCTAATCATTACCACCAAGATAAGCTGGTGGCTTGAGTGGGCCCTACAAGGTCCTTTTGCCGACAATCTTCTCAAGATGCACCGAATGATTTTTTCTCTGCATCTCCCTCCCGCCGCCTGCAAAGGAGCATCTTGCCACTCCACCGCGCTTTTTCTGATTTTTCGGTTTTCCGTTAATTATCTCGCTTGGCTCCACGCTTGAAGTCAAAGTTTTTTTCGCGATACCTCCTCCGGCAGAGCCGGAGGTTTCCGAGCTTAACAAAAAATAAAGCGTGCCGGGTTGACCGGCACGCTTTATAAAAACTTGACTGAAAATCAGCCGCCAAACACCTTGATCATAAAGCCGGCCGCAACAGCGGAGCCAATAACACCGGCTACGTTGGGGCCCATGGCGTGCATGAGCAGGAAGTTGGAGGGGTTCTCCTTCTGGCCCACAGTCTGGGACACGCGAGCGGCCATAGGCACAGCGGACACGCCTGCAGAACCGATCAGAGGATTAATCTTGCCGCCGGTAACCACGTACAGCAGATCACCCAGCAGCAGACCACCTGTTGTGGACAGCATGAAGGCGATCAGGCCCAGCACAATAATACCCAGGGTCTGGCCGGTCAGGAACGTGTCTGCGGTGGCCTTACAGCCCACAGACAGGCCCAGGGGAATGGTGACAATGTTCATCAGACCATTCTGGGCGGTATCGGACAGACGCTCAGTAACGCCGCACTCACGGAACAGGTTGCCCAGCATAAGCATACCGATCAGAGGGGCGGTGTCAGGAATCAGCAGGACCACAAAGATAGTAACCGCAACAGGGAAAATGATGCGCTCGGCCTTAGAGACGGTGCGCAGCTGGGTCATTTTGACCTTGCGCATTTTCTTGGTAGTCATAGCCTTCATCAGCGGAGGCTGAATCATGGGGATCAGTGCCATATAAGAGTACGCCGCGATGGCAATGGCCGGCAAAATATTCGGTGCCAGCTTAGATGCGGTCAAAATGGCTGTGGGGCCGTCTGCGCCGCCGATGACACCGATTGCACCAGCTTCAGCGGGAGTAAAGGAAATCGCACCGCCGGTAAGGGGGCCCAAAACCAGAGCCATCAGGAACGCAGTAAAGATGCCCAGCTGAGCGGCAGCGCCCAGCATCAGGGAAATAGGATTGGCCAACAGAGGACCGAAATCAGTCATCGCACCAATGCCCATAAAAATAATGGACGGGTAGATGGCGTACTGTACACCCTGATAGAGCACCCACATAAACCCAACCGTGTGGGCGGCGGCATTCGGCTCATTCAGCATACCGGTCAAGGGGAAGTTTGCCAGCAGCATACCAAAAGCGATAGGTACCAGCAACAGCGGCTCGAATTTCTTCACAATACCCATGTACAACAGCACGCAGGCAATGAACAGCATGACCGCGTTTTTCCAGCCATCTCCGGAAAACAAATAGGCAAAGCCGGAACTGCCAAAAATTTCGCTCAGGACTTCAACAAAAAAGCTCATGTCTTACTCTCCCTCCTCTCAACCGATTGTGACCAGCAGGTCATCGGTATTGACGGTGCCGCCCACAGTGGCGCTGACCGCCTTGACAGTGCCGGCCACGGGGGCAGAGACCTCAATCTCCATCTTCATGGCTTCCAACACCACCAGTACATCACCAGCATTGACTTTCTGGCCCACGGAACACTCCACCTTGAAGATGTTTCCAGGCATGGGGCTGTTAACCGCAGTCTCACCAGCAGCCACAGCAGCGGGGGCAGGGGCGGCGGCAGGAACGGGAGCTGCGACAGGGGCAGGGGCGGCGGCAGGAACAGGAGCCGCGACGGGGGCAGGGGCAGATGCTGCCACAGGAGCAGCACTCACGTTGGTAATGCGGAAGGAGTCGGGGGACATCCCGCTCTCCTCCGCCACAGCGGCCATCATAACCGCTACCAGTTCACCCTCATCCACCGCGGGAGCGGCGGGGGCAGCAGGGGCAGCAGCAACGGGCGCAGCTTTCTTCGGGGCGGGTGCAGCGGCAGGAGCCTTCTTTGCCCCTTCCAGGGCATTGACCCCTTTGGAGATGACCATAATGACCAGCGCCAAAATGGCCAGCATCATAAAGACAACCACGATACCGCTGACGGCAACCATCAGGGCACCGCCAACACCCAACTGCTCAGATGTAATTCCAGCGTACATTCATGTACCCCCTATTAGCCCAGGGTGACCAGCAGATCGTCGGTGTTGACGGTGCTGCCCACGGTGACGGACAGGGCCTTAACGGTGCCGTCCACAGGAGCGGAAACCTCGATTTCCATCTTCATGGCCTCCAGCACGATCAGCACATCACCAGCGCTGACCTTCTGGCCCACGGAACACTCAACCTTGAAGATGTTGCCGGGCATGGGGCTGTTGACGGCAGTTTCGCCGGCGGCTACAGCAGCGGGAGCAGCGGCAGGAGCCGCCACAGGAGCGGGGGCGGGAGCGGCCACGGGGGCAGCAACAGGAGCGGGGGCGGGAGCGGCCACGGGGGCAGCAACAGGAGCGGCGACAGGGGCGGCCACGGGGGCGGCGCCGGTCTTTTCCACGGTCACGCTGTAAACTTTGCCGTTGACGGTAACATTGTAGTTCATAGCTTGTTTTCCCCTTTACAATTATTAGTCTGACACTTAAGTATCGGACCCAGCTCTTTCCAGAATCTTGCCTTCAATTTACGAGGCTCTCCCGCCCATTAAGTGGGCGGGAGAGTTTCCGAAATTGGAGTCATTATACCATTTTCGCCAGTATCAGTCAAGATCTGAGTCAAGTAATACGGCTGCCGAACATTCTTTTTAAATTACGTCGGCAAAGGCCTGAATGGCGGTGCTGGCCTGACCGAAGTCCCGCATCTGCTGGTCCACGCCCAGCTTGATGTGGGGTATGCCGGCAGCGTCCAGAGCCTTCTTCAGATAAGGATACTCCATCTCCTCGGGATCGCAGAACTGCTGCATGAACAGGACCAGCCCCTGAGCTCCGGACTCCTTGACCAGATTGGCTACAAATTCGCCCCGGCGGTTCTGGCTGGACAGCTCATCATACAGCAGAACCTCGTAGTCCTGGTCGGCAAACTGCTGGGCCAGGGCCATCATGGGATCACCGGTCTCAGCGGCATCCGTGCGGAAGGAGCGGCTCTCCTGGGCCACGTCATCGGCAGCGATGGCGATGCCATTGTCGTCGAAGATCTGCAGCAGATTGGGATTGTCGCAGATGATGCCGGAAATAACCACCTTCTTGCCCTTCCAGTCGGCGGCAGGCAGAGCAGCCAGCTCGTTGTTGAGGGTCTCCAGCTTTTCGGCATAGGCGGCGGGCTCCATAAACCAGGCGGCACGCAGAACGGCGGAACGCTTTACGGCGGTGATCACATCGCAGTGCTCGCTGGCCAGTTTCACAAAGGCCCGGCGGGCGGCACGGCTCTTGTTCATCACCTTGATGGCCTCACGCAGGGACTCGTCTGTGATGGGGGTGCCGGAGATCTTCTCCAGCTCACCCTTGACATGGTTATACTGGTCCATGGTGAACTGCAGGCCGAAGGCGGGCTTGCGGTGCTGGGGATGGGCCAGGAAGATGCAGGGCAGCTTATCCTTCATGGCAACACGGAAGTTTTGACTCATGGGGCGCAGGGTGTCGCAGATGGTGGGGGTGATTAATCCGTCCAACTGATCCATGGTTCCGTCCAACAGCATTTCCAGCGCCAGCTGGGCAATGGTGCAGTAGAAGGTGGCACAGTACTCCTTCGCCTGGGAGATGGTCTTCTTGTTGCTGCCCCAAATGCCCATGGGTACCATACCGGCAGCCACAACCAGCTCGATAGGGGCGTAGTAGGGCAGAACGCCGATGACCTTTTTGCCCTCGCTCTTATACTGGCTCAGGACGCGGTGGGGATGCTCGGAAACTTCCTTAAACTCGTTCAGCAAAACCTCGGTGCTCATTTCGTCTCGCCCTCCTTCTTCGCTTGATTGGCCTCCATAGCCTCCACCAGTCCCTGGACACGGGTCTCATACTGGGCCTCGTTGAAGTTCCGGGGATCTGCTTGGTCGCCGTCAAAGCCGGCGCAGGGCACACCCAGATCCTCGGTAAAGCGGCGCTGCATCTCAGCCATGTAGCCGGACCAGGGCTTGCAGGAGCGGTTGTAGTGGACCAGCACGCCGTCCACCTTGTTGGCCTTGCAAATTCCTTCACGCCAATCCACGCCCTGCTCGATACAGACGGAGTTGGGGGCCTTGTAGTAGGCGCGGGCCATACCGTCCAGATCCTCGTACACAAAGCCAAAAGCGGGGGCATACACCACGGCGGTCACGTTGACGCCATGCTCCTTCAGAGGCTTGAACAGGTTGGGCAGCTTGGGCCAGCAGGGAATGCCCTCGAACATGACACGGTACTGCTCGGAGAAGGGGGTGCTGGTGCTGCCTTCCTTAACGGCCTGCTCCAGATCCTTCTCCAACAGCTCAAAGGCCTCGGCGGCCTGGGGCTTGGCGCGGGCGGTAACGATATCGGCCATGTGGTTGAACAGGTCAAAGCCGCTGTAGGGGGCGGGCTTGTACTGCAGGTAGTCGCAGACCCGCAGCCAGGCGCTGGCGGTGCGGTTGGCGTTGGCACAGGCCTGCTCGAACTTCTTCTCGTCGAACTTCTTGCCGGTCAGCTTCTCCAGCTCCTTGATGGCGGCATCAAACTGGGCCCGGACATAGGCCACGTTGGTGTCATGGACTTCCACGGTATTGTTATAGGGAATATCGATCATAATCAGAGGAATGTTGCGCATACGGGCGATATTCTCATACCACTTAGTCATGCAGTTGCAGATGTTGTTGCAGCACAGCACAAAGTCGGGCTGGGGAATGCGCATCTGACGGTAGGGCTTGATGGCCTCCCGGCGCAGATCCTTCTCCCGGCCGTCGGGCAGGGCCTCGATCTCATAGATGTCGTCCAGCACAGTGTAGGGCACCTGAGTCTTGGGGTCCTTCTTGGGCTTGCCGGTCTCGGGGTCAATGACCACCTTGCCGTTCTCGTCCTTCAGAGGCTTGCCGGAGTTGGGGTTGATGACGTATTCCCCCGTCTCCAAATCCACCTTGCGGGAAGCCCGCTTGCCGGCGGCATAGGCCAGGCTGATGCGGGCGTAGCCGCAGATGTCGTTGTCAAAGCCCAGATCCTCGGCGGCCTGGCACATAATCTCGCCATCCCGGTTGGCGGCGATGCCGGCGGCCTGGTTCTCGGGGTACATCACGTCCAGATCAAAGGCGGCAGCCAGCTCACAGGGGAACTTGGAGCTGGACCAGCCAACCAGTCTGCCCTCAGCATGGGCCTGGCGGGCGTCGGCATGGACGTCATCCACGACCTTACGCAGCGCCTTTACGCCGGGGCTTACTTCTTTTGCCATTGTTTATTTCCTCCTTACTGGAAAATCATTGTTGCGCCCCGGCCGCCGGGTGGGCGGCCGAAGCATGCTTATTTGTCCTTTTTGCATACGCCGAGTCCGGCGATCACCAGTCCGATGACGCCGACGAGGAGTGCAAATTCCCCGCTGCTCAGCAGGCCGCCTATAACTGGAAGCCATAGCTGTGACAAAATCAACAGTATGGCAAACAAGATGACCGCGATGCCGAACAGGACTTTTTTCATCCCCTCTGCTCCTTCAGATACTTCTGATAAGCAAACAGGGCGGCGCCCAAAGCGCCGTTGTACTGGGTCAGGGGCGAGGTATGGACGGTATGTCCAAGCTGATCCTCCAACGCCTTGACCACACCCTGGTTCTGGGCCACACCGCCGGTCATAACCACCTGGTCCTGAACTCCGATGCGGTGGGCCAGACCAGCCACGCGGCCGGCCACGGATTGATGGATGCCGTTGATAATATCACACTTGTTGGTCTCCTGGGCCAGCTGGCTGATGACCTCGCTCTCGGCAAAGACAGTGCAGGTGGAGCTGATCGCCACACGCTTGGTGGATTGGGCGCCCAAGGTCCCCAGCTCGTTGACATTCACCTCCAGCACACGGGCCATGACATCCAGAAAGCGGCCGGTGCCGGCGGCACACTTGTCGTTCATCTGAAAGTTGGTCATAATGCCGTTTTCCACCCGCATGACCTTTACGTCCTGACCGCCAATGTCGATCACTGTGCGCACCTCTGGAAAGAGGAAGGCCGCGCCCTTGGCATGACAGCTCAACTCACTCATCTGGTGATCCGCGATTCCATCCAGCGAGTTACGGCCGTACCCGGTGGCCAGGACAAAGCTCATTTCCTCTCTTTTCATGCCCGCGTTCTCCAGCACTTCCGTGATGGCACGCTGAGGGCCACTGGTCCCGGCACCCACGGCGATCAGAGATTTGGAAACGATCTCCTTGCCGTTGACCAGCATGACGCACTTAGAGGCCGTGGAACCAATGTCGATTCCTAAGGTGTAGATCTGATCCATGGTAACGCTCCGAAATTTTAAATTTCCCATTTTCCGTCTGATCCCCCATATTCACAGAAATTCAGACAGCAGTGTGGGATTCCAATCCGCCCCAGCCCGGGTTTCACAGGGCCCCTCAGCAATGCGCGGCTCCCTTGTCCGGCTCTGGCGGAAGCTCCGGGGCCCGGATGGGCCCCGGAGTATTGTGTACAGTGACAGGACTTACTTCTTAAAGGTGTCGTAGTCCTTGATGGTTCTGGGCAGCAGCATCTGATGGAAGGGGCAGATGCTCTCAGGATTCTGATAGCAGGCGTCGGTGAAGGCGACAACATAGTTGCGCATCATGGGCATATCCACAATCTCATCCACCAGTCCGGCCTGGGCGCAGAACAGAGGCTTGGACTTGGTGTCGTAGTCGTCGATCAGAGCGTTCATCTTGTCGATGGTCTCCTGCAGATCCTTGCCCGCCTTCTGATCCTTGGCCAGACGGCCGGTGTACATGGCGTTGGCGGCGGTCTTGCCGTTCATCACGTTGATCTCGGTGGCGGCGGTGCCCAGAGAGAAGGCGTTGTTGTCGTTGCCCTGAGGGCCGCCCAGGACGTAATGGGCAGCGGCGGTACCGCGGCGCAGGGTGATCTCCATCATGGGCAGCTTGCTACTCTGGATGGAGTAGATCAGGGACTGGCCCAGACCCAGCAGCTCCGCGACCTCGGCGTCATCGCCCACGTCAATGCCGGTGGTGTCCTGGATCCAGACCATGGGGATGCGGTCGCGGGCACACAGGGTAACGAACTCATTCATCTTAATCAGGCCCTGGCGGTACAGCTTTCCGCCGGCGCCCATGGACTGGCCGTACTTCTCCACCTTATACTCGGGATAGTTGGGGAACACGCCCTGCTGGTTGGCAACCACACCCACCAACAGGCCGTCCACCTTAGCCAGACCAGTAATCATCTCGGGACCGTAGCCCTTCTTGTACTCCATGAACTGGCTGCCGTCGAAGAGACGGGCGATCACGGAATACATATCGTAGGGACGGTTCTTGTTGTTCAGAACCAGATCGTACAGCTCCGCGTCGGACATGGCGGGAGACTGGGGCACATCCACACGGAAGAACTCCAGATCATAGGAGGGCAGCATATCCACATACTTCTTGATGGTGGCAATCACACCCTCCTGCTGGGTGGATACCTCGCGGAAGAAGCCGGTCTGACCATAGTGGATGGCCACAGATCCGGGAGGATCGGCGCGCAGGCCCTTGGTAGCCTCAATCTGGGCCAGAGCCGCCTCCATATCCACATGGGGCTTGGGGTTCATGCCGCCCACGATGCCGGCGCCGCCCACAGCCATGTTGGCCTTTTCATGGGCGATGAGGATGGTGGGGCTGATGGAGTGGTAGCCGCCGCCGGCGGGGTTGGTGCCGTGGATGCCGACGATGACGGGGATCCCCATCTGGTTCAGCTCGGAATTGCGGTAGAAGGGGGTGCCGCCGCCCCGGCGGTTGGGGTAAACCTTCTCCTGCTGGTCCAGCTCAACACCGGCGCACTCCAGCAGATAGATCAGGGGAATGCGCAGCCGCTTGGCGGTATCGCTGCCCCGGAGCAGATTATCCGCCTGGCCGGGCACCCAGGTGCCGGCATGCTTCTTGTTGTCGGAGGCGATGATGCAGCACCACTTGCCGTTGACCCGGCCCAGACCCTTGACGATGGAGGTGGAGCCGGACTTGTTCTTCTCAGGGTTGTACAGGCTGTTCAGGGGGCACCAGGTGCCGGCGTCCACCAGCAGGCTGACGCGCTGCATGGCGGTGAGCTGGCCCTTGGCATTCATGGCCTCGTCAGCCTTGCCGTTGGACAGGGCATCCACCACGTGGGCATGAATATCCTCTTCAATTGCCTTCAGTTCAGCCACGTTCTCGGCATTGGCACGAACGGGCTTGCCCACCACAGGCATATTCTGGAAATAACGGGGCATGGAATAGTTACCCAATGTCAGTTCCTCCTAATATAATTTGTTGTGATTTGTTTATGTAGCAGCTGGGAAATTACTCCTTGGGAACCTTGATAAAGGCCTGGCCGGGATCAATTTCCTCACGAATCACGCGGATAATCTCGGGAGAGGGACCCTCAAACAGCTGGGCCCGGGACACGTCCACCTCAAACCCGGTGTTTTCCTGGACCATCTCGGGACTGGAGAACGGATAGTAGTAGGCCAGATACATGCGCTTGGTCTGCTCGTCGAATTTCATAATGCCCAGATCGGTGACCACCATCTGAGGACCGCGGTTTCCGGGCAGGCCCACCTTTTCGCGGCCGCCGGGGCCGTCCATCCAACCGCAGGAGGTGATATAGTCAATTTTATCCATGAAGCGGCGCTTCTGGTGCTGCATCATAATAATGGTATTGCAGTAGGTGGCGATACCGTTGGCACCGCCGGAACCGGTGAACCGGGTCATGGGCTTCACGTAGTCCCCCTTGCCGTAGATACAGGTGGAGTTCACGTTGCCGTAGGGATCGATCTGGGCGCCGCCGATAAAGGCGATCAGCCGGTCCTCATTGTGCAGCCACTCATTGGCCTCAAAGCCGATGAAGCGGATATTGGGCCACTGCACAGCGCAGTGGGCCATAAAGCGGTTGTCGCCCACGGAGCGGGGCACTTCCACCGGGGAGCAGTCCATCAAACCGCTCTCCACGATGGGATGGCAGGAGGGGCACACCACCCGCTTGGCCAGAGAGGCACCGATCAGAGGCAGTCCGGTGCCCACGATGACGATCTGCTCTTCCTTAATGTTCTTGGCAATGGCGTAAGCCTGCATCTCCTGCTTGGTATACTTCGTATAATCAGACATTTCTATATCCTCCCTGCTTCTCAGTGTCTGGTGGAGTAGCCCAGGTGGGGCTCGTTCTTCAGGCGCATCAGGCGGGAACCGCCCACCTTGTCCAGCAGCTCATCATTATCCTTGACGGAATAGACCCACTTGTCCAGATAATCCTTGAACGTCTCGGGAATTGCGGTGCCGGCTGCGGCATCATCGGCAATCTTCTTGGCGCGGGCAGCGGCCTCGGCCAGCTTCTCGTCATCGGGCTTGGCGGCGGCGGCCTTCTCCGCCTTGGCGGCGGCCTTGGCCAGCTGGGCCTTGGCATCCTCGGCGTCCTGATACTTGGAAGCCTTGTCGTACTCCTTCAGGGCGTGGGAGTCATTGTCGTAGTAGTTGTAGCACTGGGAGGGCCAAGCGCCGTAAGGTGCGTGGACCACGGCGGAAACACACTCCCCGAAGATGCGGGTCAGAGTGGGATCCCGGCGGATGTACTCATCGCTGACCAGCTCCTCGCAGGTGACGATGACCTTGCGGGCGGCCACGGCGATGTCCACATCGTGGAATTCGTCGCCCTCGATGATGCAGGTGCCGTCGGGGCTGGCCTTCTGCACATGGATCACAGCGATGTCCAGCTTGGGCACGGGCACGGCGATGACCTGCTCGCCGGGGTTGAAGGGATTCTCAACCCGGGCCAGTTTCTTGTCGTCCACCTTCTCCAGGGTCTTGCGGACTTCTTCACTGAGTCCCCAGTACTGCTCCAGGCCGGAACCGTTCATCAGACGGACGGGCAGGAAGGGCAGTCCCAGAGCGGCAGCGTGGAGCTGAAGCATCAGGACATCCTGGGAGTAATCTTCATAAAGAAGCTCGCCCTTCTCGATGGCGGCGCGGAAACGGCGCGACACGTTGGTATAGCCGGAGTTGGCGGTATAACAGTTGATATAGGTTTTGACGCGGTGCTCGCCAATCAGCATATCCCAGTCACCGCCGGCGGGACCGGCCCACACGGTAAAATCCTTCTGTCCCTGGCGCAGGATCTCATAGACGACGGCGTAAGGCTTGCGGTTGGTCGTAAAACCGCCGAAGGAGATGCAGTCTCCGTTCTCGACGAACTTTTCGACCGCGTCATGCAAGGAATACACTTTGTTCATGGTAAAACCCCCATTACAAAAAGTTTTGAGTCTCTACTCTCTCTTTTTCTGCTCTTGTTTTCAAGGTGCGGCTAAACGCTATCTAACAGGTACTATTTTAACACAACTTACACAATCGGTCCATTTATAATTTAGCAAAAAGTTTGCATATCTTCTCCTCCCGTGGTATAATATTGACAATCGATTTGGAAACCCCTTTTCCCCTTTCCCACCGGGGCTTTCAGTCCCAATGATTTGACAAGAATTCGGCGATATATTTACGAGGTTCGCCGGGAGCCTCTCCCCCGCCGAACCTGACGGAGGTCATCCTATGACGAACGTGGAGTTCCATCTCCAGCTCAATCACAACGACTCCTGGAATATGAGCCGCCTCCATTTTCACGATCATTTTGAGTTTCTTCTCCCCCTGACCAGCCCGGGCAATATCTTTGTCAACGACCAAGTTTACCCCCTGCGCCGGGGGACGCTGTATCTTATCGGACAAAACACGCTCCACCGCACCATGGCCACCGGATTTCATGCCCGCTATGTCCTCCATATCAGCCAGAAGGCCCTGGCGGAGCTGTCCACCCCACAGACCGATTTTACTCAGCTGACCCACGACGCCTTCCGCCGCGCCACCCTCAACGGAGAGGACATGACCGGGCTGATTGAGCTGTTTCAGGCCTTGGAGCGCAATAAAAACGACGGTTCTTTCGGCAGTGACGTCCACCAGATGGTGGCCCTGCTCAATCTTCTGATTCGAATTGCCCCCGCCCTTAATGCAGCCACTGCGGGAGAGGCCATTAAAAACAAAGATTTCCTCCGCGTCTCCCCCATTCTGGATTACATCCGGGACAATTTGGCCGATCCCCTGTCTCTGGACCAGATCGCCAATCAATTTTATATCAGCAAGCACTATCTGTGCCGTATCTTCAAGGCCGCCACCGGCTTTTCCGTGATGGAGTATATCATATACAGCAGGGTGCTTCGGGCCAGGCAGCTGCTTCAGGAGGGCGTCAGCGTCCAGCAGGCGGGGGAGCGCTCCGGCTTCTCTGACAACTCCCATTTTATCCGCACCTTCGGCCATCTTACCGGTGTCACCCCCGGTCGTTACGCCAAGGAATATCAGTCCAGCGACCAGATTCTCCTCCGGGAAAACCCCGCCCAGCACTGACCGAAGGCGGGACCGCGCCCCCTTACTCCCCTTTTTCCGGACAATTCTCCCTTATATTTCCTTGGCCAGGGGGTGAATTTGGTCAACATCTGCAAACCGCCCCATTCTACAGATATTTTGTATATTTTACCTAGAGCGCATCTAAAAAGAGTCTAAATTTCTAAAAACAGCCGCGCATATCGTCCTATCTGAACACAGTCTGAACATTCAATCCTCTTTTCAGTAAAACAGAGGACAGTTCTTTCCCGTTTGGGAAGGAACTGTCCTCTGTTTTTAATCTCTTGGGCTGCGGTAAAAATTCCCCAGTAGCTTTTCTGTCCGAACCACGTTGACAAAAGCACTGGGATCCACCTGACGCACCTTTTGCGTCAGCTGGCGCACTTGGCTGTTGTTGACTACCGAATAAATCATCACGCAGGGCTCACCGTTGTACAGCCCAACCCCCTCGATCAAGGTGGCCGAATGGTTGGTGTCCTGAATCTGGGCGCACACACCGCCGGCACTCTCCCGCCCGGTGACAATAAACAGGGTAACCCGGCGGCTGTCCGGATCCATGATTCGGATGACCTGGGTGGTTGCAAATTGAAAGATGATGGAGTACAGGGCTTTATCCCATCCAAACAGCAGACCGGCCACCATCAGCATGGCCACATTGCCGCACAGGATGTAGTTCCACGCGTCAATATTTTTTCGCTCCGCCAGGGCAATGGCAATGAAATCCGTGCCTCCGCTGGTCACCCGCACCCGGAGACACAAACTGACGGCAAACCCGTTGAGCAGACCTCCGAAGACACAGATCAGCAAAATATCCTCTGTAATGGGCAGGGCCGGAACCATGTCGGTGAACACACTGGCCATCACAATTGCCAGACAGGAATAGAAGGTAAACCGTTTTCCTATCAGCTTGAAGCTGATCGCCGCGGGCAGGGCGTTAAGCAGCAGATTGACAGGAGTAAAGGGCAACTCCATACCCCAAAACTTCAGTGCGCACCGCTGGATCAGACGGGTAATTCCAGTAAATCCGCCTGGAAACAGGTCGCCCGCCTGAACAAAGCTCTTAAAATTTACCGCTACAATGACCGCATAGGCCGTGATCGCCAGCAGCCGAAGAACCGTCTCCCGCCACTGCATTTGATCCAGCTTGGCTCTCATAAAAGATACCTCCGGCTTCACCTCACTTCACCTGGGACAGTACGTCCAGATTCTTCATAAAATATTCCACCCCGGAATAAATGGTGGTCAATACAATTACCGCCACGCAGATTCCGTTGACCCAGTGGCTGATGGGCAGCAGCATGAGTACAATACAAACCATAGTGGACGCCGTCTTCACCTTGCCCGACCAGCCGGCCGCAATGACCCGTCCCTGGTCGGCGGCCACCATACGCAGCCCGGACACCCCAAACTCCCGTATAATCACCACCAGCAGCGCCCAGCCCGGCATCTGGCCTATCTCCACAAACCACACCATAGCGGCTGTAACCAGACACTTGTCCGCCAGAGGGTCCATAAATTTGCCAAAATCCGTGGTCTGGTTATAGTGCCGGGCAATATAGCCGTCCAGCGTATCGGTGAGGCTTGCCACCACAAAAATAGTCAGCGCCCAATAGTTGGCCCCGGGTACATTCAGGTAAAGGACCAGCAGGAAAATAGGGATCATCACCACCCGGAGGATGGTGAGCTTGTTGGCGGTATTCATCTTAATCTTTCTCCTCTTTTTCCAGAATATACTCCATACGATCACCCGGCCGGCAATCCGGTCAGGCACACAAATGCTTTATGCGGCGGGTATGCGGACAGCCCGCCCCCTGCCTATTTTCTCCAAGGCGGCAGCATCTACCACATTGTCTTTCCTCAGGCCGTACTTTGTCAAGTCTTTTTCCTGCAAAAGCCGAAAGATATTGGTATATCAGATCGGCCCGGCCGCTGTTTTCCCGCTATACACTAAAATACATGGCACATAATGATGTCAGTCCGCTATCTCACCCGTCAGGTCCCCGTCCGAAACACCGGTGATCCGCACGTTTACAAAAGTCCCGGCGGGCACCAGCCCGGCGGCGGTAAAATAGACCCTGCCGTCAATATCCACCGAGTCGGCGTAGGTCCGGCCCCCATAGCAGCCGGATTCGGCGTCAAAGCCCTCGCACAGCACCTCCATGACAGAGCCCAGCCGCGCCTCGTTATACTCATCCATCACCCGGGACTGCAGATCCACCACCAGCTCCACCCGGCGGGCGGCAGTCTCCGGGTCCACCTGGTCCTCCATCGCGGCGGCCAGGGTACCCTCCTCGGGGGAGAATTGAAACACCCCTGCCCGCTGGAGCCTCTGCTCCCGAAGAAAATCGCACAGCTCCTCAAATTCCGCCTCCCCTTCCCCGGGCAAACCGCAGATCAATGAGGTGCGCAGCACCACGTCGGGCATGGCCCTCCGGAGTTTGGCAAAGAGCTCTTCAATCTCCGCCCGGGTACTGCGGCGGCGCATGGCCTTTAAAATTCCGTTGCTGCAGTGCTGAATGGGAATGTCCAAATAATGGACGATCTTGGGCTGGGCGGCGATGGTATGGATCAGTTCGTCAGTGATCACCTCTGGATAGAGGTAGTGGAGGCGGATCCAGTGAAAGTCCAGCCTGCACAGTTCGTTCAGCAGGCGGGCCAGGGTCACGTCCCCTTCCAGGTCCATTCCGTACCGGGTGATATCCTGGGCAATGACAATCAGTTCCTTCACCCCGGCGTCGGCCAGCTGCTTGGCCTCTGTCAGCAAAGCCTCCATAGAGCGGCTGCGGTAGCGGCCCCGAAGCTTTGGGATAATGCAGAAGGCGCAGCCGTTGCTGCACCCCTCGGCGATCTTCAGATAGGCGGTGTAGGGTGGCGTGGTCACCAGCCGCTCCCCGTCCTCATAGGTTCGGTGGATACTGCCGAAATGCTCCGCCTTCTCCCCCGCCATCAGCTCCTCCACTGCGGTTACCACGTCGGTGTAGCTCCCCGTGCCCAGCATGCCGTCCACCTCAGGCAGTTCCTGGCGGATGTCATCTGGATAGCGCTGGGTCAGACAGCCGGTCACCAACAGCTTTTTCAGCTTACCCTGGTCCTTCAGCCGGGCCAGCTCCAAAATATTATCTATGGCCTCGCTTTTGGCCGATTCAATAAAGCCGCAGGTGTTCAGCACCGCCACATCCGCCCCCTCGGGCTCCCCGGTGACCATATGCCCCGCCTGACGGCATAATGCCATCATCTGCTCGGTATTCACCAGATTTTTGGCGCATCCCAGAGAGACAAAGGCAATTTTATACTGATTCAAGGAGATTCCTCCCTCTGTTTTTTCACTGTATTCAGAAACACACCCTAACAGTCCGCATCTCTGTTTCATCGGGGAGCGCAAAAGTCCTGTCCCATCTGAATCGGGATATCGGTTCTCCTGACCCTCCACCCGCCTATCCGGGCGGCCTCATGCCGCCCCGGGACGCCGACGGCCAAAGGCGGTCCAACATCTTTTCGTTTTGGAATAAGCGCTTTAAGTGCATGGGATCTAAGCTTCTGACCCAATATCAGCCCGGCAGGACACCTGGCCTTCCGCGGTAAAGCGGAAACGCTCTTTCTTGAGGGACCCCGGGCCCGGTGCCCTGGTAATAAATCGCTTGTGGGCCCTTACCAGTCCTCCCCTGTCTCTCCACCGTAACGCCGCAGGGCGTCGTTGATGTCTGACCAGGCATAGCCCCGCCGGGCCAGCGCGGCCGAGACTTTTTGCAGTTCCTTCCGGTCCAGATGCCTCCCGGCCAGCTTCTTTTCCACGAAGGCGTCGATAGCCTCCGCCGGGTCCCCGGCCTGCTCCAGCACCTCGTCCCAAAGCTCTCTTGGGATACCCCTGCGGTACAGCTCGTCCCGCAGCTTCTTCTCCCCGAACCCCTTGGCCGAGTAATAGCGTACCACCTGGGCGGCGTATGCGGGGTCGTTGAGGTAGCCCAGCTCCTCCATCCGCTCACAGATGGCCTCTCCCTCCTCGGGATCAGCCCCCCACTCCGCCAGCTTCCGCCCCAGTTCCTTTCGGGACTGGGGTTTTCTGGCCAACAGCTCCAGGGCTTTCTCCTTCAGGCCCCTCCGCCGGGCGGCGGACACAAGCTCCTCCGCCTCCCGGGGTGTCAGCTCCTTCCCCCTGTACAGGGCAAAGTCCGCCACCTCCCCAGCGCCCAGGCGCAGGATCGAGCCGTCCTCCAACACTGCCAGCCAACGGCCCTCCACCCGTTTGGAGGGCTTTAATTCCTGGATTACCACAAAGATCAGTCCTCCGGCTCCACTTCGGCTCCGCCGTCCTCAAAATCATCGGCGGACACATCCACTGCCCGTCCGGCCGCCTTGGCCGCCGCCTGGGACTGCTTGCTCATCAGTTTATAGGCGTTGGCACGCACCTCGGCCTCCACCTGCCCGGCCACCTCAGGATTCTCCTTCAAATACTGGCGCGCAGCGTCCCGTCCCTGGCCGATGCGCATGTCCCCCATGGCAAACCAGGAGCCCGACTTCTGAATGATGTCCAGCTTCACCGCCAGATCCACCAGCTCGCCCCACTTGGAGATACCCTCTCCGTAAAGGATTTCAAACTCCGCCTCACGGAAGGGGGGAGCCACCTTGTTTTTCACAATTTTAGCCCGGGTGCGGTTTCCCACTACCTCACCGCCCACCTTGATGGCCTCAATGCGGCGTACGTCGATGCGGACAGAGGAGTAGAATTTCAGCGCCCGGCCGCCGGTGGTCACCTCAGGATTGCCGTACATAACCCCCACCTTTTCCCGCAGCTGGTTGATAAAGATGACGATACAGTTGGTCTTGGCGATGGAGCCGGCCAGCTTCCGCAGGGCCTGGCTCATCAGCCGGGCCAGCAGACCCACATGGGAGTCGCCCATCTCCCCCTCGATTTCCGCCCGGGGAGTTAGAGCAGCCACGGAATCCACCACCACCACGTCAATGGCGCCGGAGCGGACCAGGGCCTCGCAGATCTCCAGCCCCTGCTCGCCGGTATCCGGCTGGGAGATAAGCATGGCGTCGATATCCACCCCCAGGGCCCGGGCATAGCTGGGGTCAAGGGCGTGCTCCGCATCGATAAAGGCCACCTCGCCCCCCCGCTTTTGGGCCTCCGCCACAATGTGAAGGGCCAGGGTCGTCTTGCCCGAGGACTCGGGGCCGTAAATTTCGATGATGCGCCCCTTGGGCACGCCTCCAATACCCAGGGCAATGTCCAGAGACAGGGACCCTGTGGGAATGGACTCCACCACAATGCCTGTGTTCTCCCCCAGGCGCATAATGGACCCCTTTCCATAGGATCGCTCAATCTGGGCCATACAGGTTTCGATGGCTTTCTTCTTATCAGACGCGGGGGCGGCCGCCTCCACAGTGGGCTTTTTTGATGCCATTTGTCTTATCATCCTTTCCCGCCGGCCCTGAACCGGCCCTTATGGGTATATCATATCAGCATTACAGTCCTATAAACCGGACTTTTATTCCCAGCGCGGCTGCCTGCCGGCTAGCTGTTTACAGTTCCTTCCACCACCCGCCAGATTCCCCGGGTATCCTGGGCGGTCTGTATGTTCTCATAGCCGTTTGCGGCCAGGATCTCCTCCACAGCGGGGGCCTGACCCATTCCCACCTCAAAAAGGAGGGAACCACCCAGTCGGAGCGCCGCCTTCCACTTGGGTACGATGGCCCGGTAGTAGTCCAGTCCGTCTTCCCCGCCGTCCAGAGCGAAATGGGGCTCATAGTCCCGCACCGAGGCATCCAAGCCTGGAATATCCCCCGAGGGGATATAGGGTGGATTACATACAATCACATCGAAATCCCACAAAGCGGAACTGGGCGTCTCCAAGGCATCCACCGACAGGCACGTCACCCGGGCATTGAGGGAATTGCGCCGGACATTCTGCTTACAGGTGCGCAGCGCCCCCTCAGACAGCTCCCCCAGCACCACCCGGCAGGCGGGGACCCCGGCGGCGATGGCCAGCCCCACACAGCCGCTTCCGGCGCACAGGTCCAGTACACGGGCGCCCTCTCCCGCCTCCCGGGCGCGGGCGATTCCCCGTTCCGCCAGCAGCTCCGTGTCCGCCCGGGGAATCAGCACATCCTGGGAGATGTCCAGCGGCAGGCCATAAAACTCCCACTCCCCAATAATGTAGGCCACCGGCTCTCCGGCCAGCCGGCGCTTGACCAGGTCTTCCACCCGCTTTTCCAGTTCCGCGGAGACATACAGGGACATGTCCCGGTACAGCTGCTCCCGGCTCTTGTCGGCGGCGTAGCATACCAACTCCCGCGCCTCCAGCTGTGCTCCCTCCACTCCGGCCTTTTTCAGCCGGGCCCGAGTGTCCAGAAATAAATTGTTGTAGGTGGTTGCCATCCTATCACCTTCAGCGTTTATTTTTTGAGAAAAAAGGATCTTCCGCCCGAGGGACGGCAGCCAAACCGAAGCCCAGCGCAAGCGGGTCCGGTTTGGAGAGGAGGAGCAAGGGAGCGGAACAGATGTCCGGCGTGAAGCGGACTTTGCTCCCACGTCACCACGCGTCCGCGCCCTTCTCCTCAGGCAGCACCAGCTCCAGGGCCTTGATGCCCACTTCAATCATGGAGTCATCGGGTTCAAACGTGGTAAAGTTCTGGAACCACAGACCGGGGGCCACCAGGAGCCGGGTCACGGGACCGTCATGCCGGCCGGCCCAGCGGTTAAACTCATAGCTGATTCCCACAATCAGGGGCAGCATAGCCAAGTGGGCCAAAAACCGCAGCACCACATTGTGAATGGGCCAGATGGCAAAGACCACTGTGGAGACCAAAATGGAAATCACAATGACCATAAACAAAAAGCTGGTGCCGCACCGGGGATGGTGCCGGGGCTGTCTGCGCACATTTTCCACCGTCAGCGGCAGCCCGGCCTCATAGCAGAAAATAGTTTTATGTTCCGCGCCGTGGTAGGAGAAGACCCGCTTCATCTCCTTCAATCTGGAACACAGTGCCAGATACCCCACAAAAATAATAATTTTCAGTATGCTTTCCCCCAGGTTCCGGACCAGCATGGAGTCGGTGATCCAGGTGGTAGCGGTGCCCAGCAGGGTGGGCAGAAGGAAAAACAGGCCTATAGACATGGCAATGCCCAAAATCACGGCCAGGGTAGTGAAAAAGGCGGTGGCTTTTTCGCTGCCAAGCCGACGCTCCAGCCATACCTCAAACTTGGAGGGCTCCTCCTCCCCTTCGCCCTCCTCCGGAAAAAACTCGGCGGAGAACATCAGGGCGGTCACTCCGTTATACATGGAATCACAGAAGTTCACCACGCCCCGAATCAGCGGCCAGCCAAAAACCGGGTGGCGGTCCTTGATAAACTTCAGCTCCTTCTCCTGTATCTCCAGCGCTCCATCAGGCTTCCGCACCACAACGGCCTGCTTTTTCGGCCCCCGCATCATAATGCCCTCGATCAATGCCTGACCGCCGCACATAGTCTTAAAGCCCTTGCCGCAGTTCTGCTGCGGGCACTGATTCTGCTCTTGGTTTTCTCGCATGTGTTTACGTTCTCCTTTTATATGTGGAAGGCCTCTTTTGGCCATTCTATCAAATTACCCGGGAAATAGCAAGAGGAGTGTCGAACTTATGTTTCAATAGGGAGCTGAATCGTCACCACACAGCCGCCGCCCTCGGCGTTACCTATGGCCAGCCTTCCTTCATGGCGGGTAATAATCTCCTCGCATACCGCCAGACCGATGCCGGAACCCCTGGCTTTTGAGCTGCCTTTATAAAATTTATTTTTAATAAAGGGAAGTTCCTCCACCGGAATTCCGGGACCGTAATCCCGAATCTGAATCACCGCATCCAAAATTTCCTGCTTAATGGACACATCGATGCGCTTGCCGCTTCCGCCATGCTTTGCGGCGTTGTCCAACAGGTTGCAGAACACCTGGCGCAGACGCTCCGGATCCCCGGAGATGGGGAGCATTTCCTCCTCACAGTCCTGATAGGTCAGCTCGATACCTTCTTTTCGGAAAAACTCCTTGTAGGTATACACCGCGTCCTCCAGTTCCGCCTTCAGATCCAGCGGCTCCACCGATAGGGTGAACCGCCCATCCTCGATGCGGGAAAACTCCAGCAGTTCCTCCACCATGTTGGTCAGGCGGCGTGCCTCAGAGACGATGATATCCATTCCCTTCCGCACATCCTCCGGATCCCGCAGCTCTCCGCTCTGCATCGTCTCCGCCCAGCCGGTAATGGCGGTGAGGGGAGTGCGCAGTTCGTGGGAGACGGAGGAGATAAATTCCGACTGGGTCTTCTCCGACTGTTTGATTTTCATGGACATGTCGTTAATGGTGTCGGTCAATTCTCCGATTTCATCATCAAATTTTTTCTCAATCTGTACCCCGTAGCTCCCATCCGCAATCAGCCTGGCCGTCTCGGTAATGCTGGCCAGGGGCTCCACAATAGATCGGACAAAATACAAGTTAGAGAAATACACCATGGCAAAAATTCCAAGGCCGATCACGGCGATAACCACCATGGAAAAGATGAACTGCCGGTCGATTCCCGACAAGGAAGTCACATATCGGATCACCCCCACCGTTGACCCCTGGTAGACCACCGGACTTGAGGCGGCCAGAATCCGCTCGCCGGTTGTGGGGTCCCGTCCCATCCAAGGGGTGGTAATCTGATTATCCAATGCCCCCCGGATGTCCTCCGTGCCGGGGGTTGTACCGGTAGTCAGATCATTTCCCGAGTATACCACGGCACCGGTGGTATCCAAAAACTGCAGCTCCAGCTGGCTTTTCTCCTCATAATTGTTCACCGTCTGCTGGGCGGCGGCCCAATACTGGGTGCGGGTATAGGTCCGAAAACTGGACGCCTTGGATCCGGCCTTGTTGGCCAGGTCATTGGAAGTACTGGTGTAGTAGTAACTCCACAGGGCGGCGGCAAAGGAGCCCAGGGCCAGGGCCAAAATCAGCAGCACCACGCTGACGCTGTTCAGCAGCCAGCGCTTTCGAATGCCCCGAATTTTCACCTGATCATTTAAGCTGGCTTTCTTCGCCACTGGTTTCACCTCCCTGTTTCCATTATGGGCGTTCCGCCCCGGCTCTCCCCTTAAGCGCTCGCGGCCCTTTTATCCCCGCCACTTGTACCCGTACCCCCATACGGTATTCACATAGGTGGGTTTCTGGGCATTATCCTCAATTTTAATACGCAGGCGGCGGATATTTACATCCACAATTTTCAGTTCACCAAAATAGTCCTTGCCCCACACACAGTCCAATATCTCCTCCCGGGCCAGGGCCTTTCCCGGATTTTCCATGAAAAGCTTGACAATGGAATACTCCACCTGAGTCAGCTTTACCCGCTGTCCGTTCTTCTCCAGAGTCCTGTTTCGGACATTGAGCAGAAAGGGCGGATCGCTGATTTCGTCGGCGGCTGCCGACTCCACATCACCGCCGGTCCGGCGAAAGAGCGCGTCCACCCGGGCGGTCAACTCAGCGGGAGAGAAGGGCTTGGTCACATAATCATCCGCCCCGGTCATCAAACCGGTCACCTTATCCATTTCCTGGGTGCGGGCGGTCAGCATGATGATACCGATTTTATTGTCCATGGCCCGGATGCGGCGGCACACTTCAAATCCATCGATATCGGGCAGCATAATATCCAGCAGTGCCACCTTGATATCCGGATTCTCCTTCAAAGCCGCCAGCGCATCCGCCCCGGTACCGGCTTCAATGGTGGTATAGCCCGCACGCTTCAAATTGATGACAACGAAACTGCGGATATTTTCTTCATCCTCCAGCACCAGTATCTTTCTCATGGAGTCATGTTTCCCCCTTCATATTTTTCACCCTTGTCAGTTATACCAGCTGGCCTGAATGGTCTGAAAATTCTTTGTCAGCAGGTCATTGATTTCCAGTCCGCAGTCCCAGGGACAGTCGTAGAACCGGGCGGCATAGATAATATCGTCCTCCTCCCGGAGGATAAACCGCCCCTCCTCCTCGGCCCGGGCGGCACGGTTGCTTCCGGCCAGCTTGTAGATGCTTAAAAAGGGCTGGGGCGGCACATCTTCGCCCTGCCACAGGGAGAAAATCACCTGCCGCTGCCCGCTTCCGCTGAGGGAGTCATTGCGTGAAATGGTAATTTTCCCCTCCCAATCCTCCGGAATTTCCAGATACCATCCGTCGGTCAGGTTATGGTAGGTGGTCATCACCTTTTCCCGCTGCCCGTTTTCATTGTAGTGACTCCAGTCCACAAGCCAGAAATTGGAGGCAGGGGAGTCCCCATAGGATGGAAGCGACTTAAGGGAGGGCAGCTCCAGCACCACGTCTCCGTTGACATCGGTGGGATCCATGCCAGCATAGCCCTGCAGCCGGTTTTCACTCACACCATCCTGGTCCAGGGAGAGGTTGACCAGCTGTTTTTTCCGTTTCCCCTCCACCTCCTGGTACGCCACTACTTCCACCGTTCTGCTCCCGTCGGCCAAGGTGCAGGAGATGTAAAGGGCGGGGGGGTAATAGGCTCCGCTGAGATAATTGGCCCTGATTCTGTTCAGATTGACAATCCCGTTGGACAGGCTGACACTGCTCAGACTTTCGAACCCTCCGTCCCGCCAGCCGTATACCTCCACCTCGCTGCCGGGACCCGCAGAGTCGATCCGAACCACCGCAATTTCAGTCCTGGTATCCTGATCTATGTCAATCAGCCGGTATCCGCTGGAGTAACTGGAGTTGTCCACCGCGGCACTGCACCCGGTGAGGAGCAGTTCCGTGGCCGCCAGGTCCGACTGTTTCACAGGGAGTGCGGAGGCAGTTTCCTTCTTTTCTCCCCCTCCCTTTGCCACTTCAATGGCCAGCTCATCCAGCGTATAGGCGCCCAACTGATAGACCCCGGTGCTCACCTGCCAATTGACCACCACTTCCTTATAACCGGACCCATTCAGATCCACGTAATCCACCGAATAGATGGCGGAGCCGTCCCCCTCCACAATTCCGGTTACCATGTAATTCTCATCCACTTGAGTAAATACATATATTTTCAGGGATTTTTCCACACCGGGTACCCGTATAAAGGCCACCGCGCTCTCCCTGTATCCATCTCCATCCAGGTCCTGGAGCTGTATGGTGGCGGTATTCTCACCCGACACAATGACAGCGTCCTCACCGCTGACGCCATATTTCGCCTCCAGCCCGGTACGCACTTCCCGAATGGCCGATACCAGCTGGTCGTAACCCGCTGATTTTTCGGGCCGGCGGTACAGCTCGTCCGGAGGACGGAACAGACACCCGGACAGCAGCATCAGCATCGCCGCCGGCAGCAGCAACCGAACCCACTTTTTGCCCACACCGTCCACTCCTTTCTTTCCGTGTAAATTCCAAGGCATCACATAAAAACCCTGTTTATCATCATACCACAATTCCCAAAAAATGAACACGGGTTTTCGTTAAAAAGTTTCCGTCCGCGGCCGCCTCCGTGAAGACGGCTCCCCGCCAAAAAGCACAGCCTCCCGCCGCTGCTCCCCTGATGGGAACGGCAGATAACCCTGGCCTGAACGCCTCCACTTTCCCCCTTGACATCCGGCTTCTCTTGTGATATGGTTAATTACACAAGTAACTAACCAACGAACAAGAGCACCAGAGAAGGAGGTGATCCCGTGCACGGCACATTAAGCGACCAGTCTCTGATCTACCTGCAAATTTCCCGCATGCTGGAGGACGATATTCTCCGCGGTGTCTACCGGGAAGAGGAGCAGGTGCCCTCCACCAACGAACTGGCCCGGGGGTACAGCATCAATCCCGCCACAGCGGCCAAGGGCATCAATCTGCTGGTGTCGGAGGGAATTTTGTATAAAAAGCGGGGCATCGGCATGTTTGTGGCCCCGGGAGCGGAGGAAGCCGTGAAGCAAAAGAGAAAGGCCGCCTTTTACGACGGCTTTGTCAAACCTCTGGTGAAGGAGGGGGCCTCCCTGTCCCTGTCCGGGGAGGAACTGCTGGACATGGTCAACCGGGCCATTGAGGAAGGAGCGTCACAATGAACACTGGAATATTGAAGGCCGAGGGCGTATGCAAGTCTTACGGCAAAAAGGAAGTACTTCACAATCTGGATCTGGAGATCCAGCCGGGTAAAATTTACGGCCTTATTGGACGAAACGGAGCGGGAAAAACCACTTTGCTGGGCATTCTCACCGCTCAAAATACGATGAACAGCGGCGCTGTTACCTACAACGGCCAGCCGGTCTGGGAAAACCAGGAGGCCCTCAGCCACATCTGTTTCTCCCGGGAGCTTAAGCCCACCCTCTTTTCCGGCCAGAACAATCTGAAGGTAAAGCACTATCTGAAAACAGCTGCCATCTACTATCCCGGCTGGGATCAGGAATATGCCCAACGCCTCATTGACGAATTCAAGCTGGAACCCAAAAAGAAAATCTGTCAGCTGTCCAAGGGGCAGATGTCCATGGTCACGATCCTGATCGCTCTGGCCAGCCGCGCCCCCATTACGATTCTGGACGAGCCGGCGGCGGGACTGGATGTGGTCATGCGGGAGCGATTCTACCAGCTGCTTCTGGAGGACTTTGCCCAGACGGGCCGCACCTTTATCGTATCCACCCACATCATCGAGGAGGCCGCTTCTGTTTTTGAGCAGGTTATCATCATCGACGAGGGCCGCATCATGGAAAACGCCCCAACCGATGAGCTCGTAGACCAGTTCCGCTATGTCTCCGGCCGCGAAGATGTTGTGGATCAGGTGTGCGCCGGTCTCCAGGTCCTGTCCGCCCACCAGATGGGCCGCCACAAGACTGTGGCCGTTCGGGGCGGGGGCGTCAAGCTGGCGGCGGCCCTTGACGCCGACGTGGACGTATCCCCCATGAGTCTGCAAAATGTCTTCGTGGCCCTGTGCGGCCACGGGGACGCCCAGTAGGGAGGGAACACTCATGGTAAAAACCTTTCGGTTTCTGCTCCAGTTCGCCTGGATCAACCTGGGAACCATATTGGGCTTCGCCCTCATTGTCACCGCTGGGGCCTGGCTGACCGGGGTGCCTCAAGGGGCGGACAACCTGTTTAGAACCTATTTTTCCATGTTCCCCCTGCTGACCCTCATTGTCCTGTTTATCTATGCTTTCGCACTGTGTACCAGCAACCTGAATCTGGCTCTTTCCTTTGGCGCCCGGCGGCGGGACTTTTTCTGGGCCGTTCAGGGCATCCTGCTGGTATACGCCGGAACGGCCTGGGCTTTGCAGCTGGCCATGTCCTCCATCCCTGTCCTCTTCCACTGGCCCCAGACGGAGCTGTGGCTGTTTCTCATGTCTTTGGGCGGATTCCACTCCGGGTACTATCCCCTGGTATGCCTGACCATCCTGGCCCTGGGCTGTCTATGCGGACTGGTCTTTGTCCGTTCCAAGTTCTGGGGGGTGATGGTGATGCTGGTGACAATACTGATCGGCATCGCGGCCACAGCGCTGCTGATGATTACCGGGGATTTCACACACATTCAACTGTGGAACGACCTTCCCATCCTTCTGTTCCTGGGGATGGCGGCGGCAATGGCCCTGGGTGAGTGGATCATTTGGCGGACCATCCGCCGTTTTATGGTGAGGTGAAGATGATGCTGAAAAAATTGATCCATATCAACCTGGACGACCTGATTCTGTGCTGCGGCGGGGTGGGCGGGACATTCCTGCTGATCCAAATTATCATCGGCTGCGTCATGTATTTTGCCAAACCTGACAGCAGCCTGCTGCTCTCAGGAGCGGTGCTGCCCTGTATCGCTGGGTTTATGGCCCTGATCGTATCCATCAGCCACCTGGGCCTGTCCTTTGACCAGGCCCTGCAATGCGGCCAGACCCGGCGCCGGGCTCTGGGCCTTACCCTGGGATTGGCCGGATTCGAAGCCCTTTGCTCCATGGGTCTGGCCGCACTGCTGACCCTCCTTGAGCGGATTCTGGCCCCCGGCTTCTGGCTGTGGCTCTCCGGCCGGGAATCTGTGGTAATAGACGCCATCCCTCCCATTCCGGAACCGGGACTGACCGCATCGGAGGCCGCCCTCCGGGCCCAGTATCTGTTTATTGAGGACTTCGCCCTGGATTGGTGGTGGCTGCCTCTCATTGTCCTGGGTTGTATGGCGGCCGGAATCATCATCGCGGCGGTTATCCAGCGCTTCGGCGGCCGGGGCGGCTGGTTCCTGTGGACCATCTGGATGGTGGTCTGCTTCGCCCCTCAGCTGCTGCCCCGGACTCTCTACATCCCTATGGACTGGTTTCTTCCCCTTCTGGGCATCTCCACAATGGCCGCCCTGATCTGGTCCATATGGTCTTTGCTCCACGCGGTGGTAAAGGCTTGACAGATATAACTCCGCTGGAAAAATACAGGGAGCCGCCCATGGGCGGCTCCCTTATCCCTTATGTCCTTCAAATAAAAAGGACTCCTCGTCTTTATCCCAGTCGTCAGAGCACCCGGCGGTAAGCTGACTCGGCGGCGGCATTAAAGCAGACAAAGGTGACCTCCGGCCCCTCTGGATGGGCGGCCAGAAAGGACCGGACAGCGGACACCGCGATGGCGGCGGCCTCCTCAGGCGGATAGTGGTACACACCGGTGCTGATCGCGGGGAAGGCCACCGACGCGCACCCCAGTTCCAGGGCCAGGGCCAGAGCATTGCGGTAGCAGCTCTCCAGCAGCTCCGGCTCCCCGGAGCCGCCGCCGTGCCAGACGGGCCCCACTGTGTGAATGACAAATCTGGCAGGCAGCCGGTACCCCTTGGTGGCCTTGGCCTGGCCGGTGGAACAGCCGCCCAGGGTGCGGCACTCCGCCAGCAGTTCGGGCCCAGCCGCCCGATGAATGGCTCCGTCCACACCCCCGCCGCCCAGCAAGGAGCTGTTGGCCGCGTTGACAATGGCGTCCACGTTTAGTTTGGTAATATCCCCAAGATATAAATTCACTTTCATTCTGGTCCTCCTTCACCGCCGTTTTCCCCCGGCCGCTTTTATATTGAACAGCCGCCCAATTGGGCGGCTGTTGGCCGTTGGATTACAGCGCACATCAAACCTATGTGCTGCCGTTCAGCTGGATGTAAGTGCTGGACACGTAGCCAATAGCCGCCTGATTTGTCTTACTCAAATACAGGATGTGACACCAGCCATTGTCTACCGCCAGCACCACCACCTGAGCGCCGTTGGTCAGACTGCCCACCGCCGAATGTTCAGTGCCGGGGCCGGAACGGACGTTCAGTCCCTTCTCTGCGTTGATAACCGTGCCGGTGAGGCCGGCCGGTTTACAGTACACGGTGCACTGGGCGGTCACTCCGTTCCAGGCGGCGGTTATGGTCACCGCCGCCGTGCCCGTTCCCGGGTACAGGTTGGTCACCACTCCGTCAGCGGTTACCGCAGCCGTTCCCGGACTGCTGCTGGTCCAGGTGATTGCGGCTCCTTCAAACTGCGGATCCAGAGCGGCGTCAATCTGGTAGCTCTCCCCGGATTTCAGCGTAAACTCCTCCCGGCTCAGGGTCATGGTGTACTGGGAGGGGTCGGGCAGCTCCGGCTCCCCGGGAATCTCAGGGTCAGTTGGTCCGATGGGCTCTTCAGGGACAGAGGGATCCACAGGATCTGTCGGTGCTGCCGGCCCCTCAGGCTCAACCGGATCAGTGGGCGCGTCGGTAATGGGGGTATAGGTGATAAGCTTATACAGCAGGGCAGCCATCTCCGCCCGGGTCAGATTCCCCTTGGGATCAATTCCGGCCCCCTTGCCGCTGACCACCCCCTGGGCCACCAGAGTGGCGGTGTGCCCCTTGGCATAATCGGCAATCTGGTCCTTGTCGGCAAACTGGTCCAGCACTGTTAAGCTGCCGGTGGGACACTCCTTGCCCAGCAGCGGCATGGCCTGGCGCAGAATTGTGAACGCCTGCTCCCGGGTAACCGGGGAATTGGGGGAATAGGCTCCGTCCCCGGTGCCGGAAGCCAAGCCGGCACTCTGCGCCCAGGACAGGGCTGCATAATAGTAGTCGGACTGGGTCACATCAGTAAAGGTGCACCCGGCGGTGACGGCGGGCCTGCCCACAGCGTTGTACAGCATAAGCATGAAGTCGCCCCGGCGGATCTGATTGTCCCGGCCAAACTCGGTGGGCGAAATTCCTCCCACGATACCGTGGTCATAGCAGTACTCCACCGCCTCGTAGGCCCAGTGGTCCTCCGGCACATCCTGGTGGATGTTGTTCATGGAAATGTTAATGGTCTGGGTCAAACCGCCAGCAGAGGCGGTGATGGTGCCATTTCCGGCTTTTTCCGCGGCGGTGAACAGTCCGTTTTCGTCCACTGTACCGATGTCGTTGGTCACCGTCCAGGTGACGGGCGCCCAGTCCCGCAGAGCGGTGCGGTTCCAGTAGCTGCCTGTCACGGCAAGCTGCACGGTCTCCCCCGGCTTGACGCTGAGAGAGGCCAGGGCGGCAGTGTTCTCCTCCTTGGAAATCGTCAGGGAGGTAAGTGTATCCACCACGTGGATTTGGGCGCTGCCCTCCACATCCAGATATCTGGAGCGCAGGCGCAGTGTATCCGTGCCCGCCTGGTCTCCAGCGGTATATACGCCCTGCTCCGCTTCTCCCAGATCGTTTTGGGAGGTAATGGTCAAATCATCCAGATTTGCCTCCAGCACATTCAGCCCGCTGTCCAGGACCACAGCCCCGGGCAGGGTGACGGAGGAGCCGGTGAGGACGGCAATCCCATCCTCTTTCAGGGCCAGCCGATCCGCCCGCCCGTCCCCTTTATCCTCTGTGACCAGGATGAGATAAGTGGCACAGCTGCGCAGTCTGCCATCGGAGGGAAGGTTGCGCACCGAGGGAGCCGGCTGGCCAGGCACCCACACGGAAATGGCGGTGGACCCGCCCCCGTCCAGATTGACCACCCAACGGCAGCCCTGGTCCCGCATCTCTTCAGCCAGGTCCTTCTGGCTCAGCCCCATGGAATATCCCAGCTGCCGTCCATCCACGGCGTAGACCATCAACGTACCGTCCTCCTTCACACCCAGGGCTGTGCGGGGGGCCCGTCCGTCCTTGACATAGGTCCACTGGGTACTGTCGGTCAGATTTCCGTCCCGGACCATCACGTCGCCCACGCCACCGGCCCATTGGGCGGCGGACAGAACCTGGTCCGTACAGGAGGTGGTCAGCGTAACCCTGTCCCCCACCTGGAAGCTCTGGTACTCATAGATGTAGCCGGAGGCGTCATCCGCCGTCAGGATGTAGTCCCCCTTCTGGATGTCCAGGGGATAGGCGGACTGAAGCAGCTCCGTCACCTCCAGCTCCAGGGTGGAGTTGACGGTCAGCGCGCCGCCGCCGTCCTGGGGGCCCCAGATGTTCATGGGGTCGCCAGGATCCCGCTCCACCAGCCGCATGCGCACATACCAGCCCGAGGTGGACGTGCGGGTGGATACAGCGGAAAAATCACTGTTGAGCAGGTACATCCCGCCGCTGCTGTGGCGCAGCTTATTCAGGTGGTGGGGATTGATTTTGCTCCCTGTGCGCTCGTTGGTCAGGGTCATCTCAACCGCCGGTTTCTCCACCAGGGATACCCGTCCGTCGGTGATAACCATGGCGGACTCCTGCTCCGGACTGGACTTATATACTCCGTCTTCGATTACCATTCCAATGGGCACGCCGGAGGCCGTGGAGAAGAAATCTGTGTTAATGGCGCCTAAAACGTGGTACCCCAGTTCCTGGGCATAACTGACCGCCTTATTGATGGTGGCGGCGCCGTATATGGTGCCGGAAGCCTGGAGGAGAATGGGATAGGCCGCGCTGCCCTCCTCCAGTTCCATGGAAAAGCTCTCCACCCGGCTGGAATTATTTTCTGTCACGGTATTTCGGTACGTCAGACCCTCCACCAGCTGGGCAGAGGTCTGCAGTTTTTGCTCTCCCGCCGCGGCATATACCGTGGGGATGGTCAGAACGACGGCCAGCGCCAGGGCCGCGGCCCGGCGGAGCAGGTCAGGCATTGCGGTTTTTTTCATGGGTACTCCTTTTAATATGTAGACACTTTGATTTGGGGGCGTGCCCGACGCCGGTTCAGGCCCAAAACAGCGGAGCCGTCCGGAGCAGCCTCCCCCCGAACTGGGGACAACTGTGATCCATTATAGCAGGTCCCCTTGGCAGTTTCAATGTTAAAAAGGCAGAAAACCCGTCGGAAACCTTTGGAAGAACATCAGAACGGCAAGCGGCCTTCTGAACTGTGAACAAGATGTAAACGCCGGACTGGAACGGTTGAAAAAAGGGTATTCTTGGTGTACAATAAACCAACTGCGGTGTGCCTGGCGGCCCGCCGCCTGTTTCTGTTGGAAGGGGGCCGGACACGTGGATCAGCGGCACGACAACGCCACTAAAACCATCAGCATGGTTATGATAATTACCCTGGTTGGAAAGGTGCTGGGCCTGTATCGGGACCGGCTGCTGGCCGTCCACTACAGTGTGGGTGTGGAGGCCAACGCCTTCTTTACCGCCAGCCGCATTCCAAGAGTATTTTTCGACGCCATCTTTGCCTCCGCCATTGCCGCTTGCTTTATCCCTGTATTCAGCGAGTATCTGGAGAAAAAGGGCAAGGAGGAGGCCTTTCGTTTCGCAGGTAACTTTATCACAGTGATGACCCTGCTCACCGCCGCCCTCACCGCCCTGGGCATGGCTTTTCCCCAGCCCCTGGTAGCCCTCTTCGCCGACTACCAGGACCCTCAGACCACCGCCCTGGCCGTCTCCCTCACCCGGATGATGTTTCCAACCGTACTCTTCTCCGGAGTGGCCTTCTCCCTGGTGGGGGTACTCCAGGCCCAGGATCATTTTACCGCCCCGGCCCTGATGTCGGCGGCCTCTAATCTGGTGGTCATCGGCTATTTTGTCTTCGGCGACGCCACCTTCGGCATCTATGGCCTGGCCGCCGCCTATCTGGCGGGCTGGCTGCTCCAGGGGCTGATCCAGGTCCCTCCCCTCCGGCGGCTGGATTACCGCTACCGTCCGGTTTTTGATGTAAAGTCCCCGGGAATGAAAAAGGTCTTTGCTCTCATGGGACCGGTGATGGTGTCCACCTGGGTGCAGCCCATCAACCTGGTCATCAATTCCCGGTTCGGCTCCCGTCTGTTCGGCGGGTCCGGGGTATCCGCCCTGGAGTACTCCACAAACCTGTACCTGGTCATCGCGGGCACCTTCATCCTGTCCATTACCAATGTCATCTTCCCACGTCTGTCCCGGCTCACCGCCGGTGGGCAGCAGGGCGCCTTTCGGGACACCATCCGCCAGACCGTCCACAGCAGCCTGTTTTTTGTATTGCCCATGTCCGCGGGGCTGATGGCAGTGGCCCGGCCCCTGATCTCCTTTATTTACGGCGGGGGCGCATTTGACCAGTCCGCCGCGGACATCACCTCCACCGCCCTGGTGTGGGTCTCTCTGGGCATGGCGGGGTATGCCGTGCAGAACATCCTCAGCCGCGCCTATTTCGCCCGGCAGGACGGCCTTCCCCCCCTGGTCGCCGGAGCCGTCTCCATCGGAGTAAACATTCTGCTGTGCATGGCTCTCATTGACGCCTTTTCCGTGGCCGGTCTGGCATTCTCCTCGGCTGTGTCCTCCACGGTGTACGCCCTGCTCCTTCTCCTTCCCATGGAGCGTCGGGGCGAGGGCGTGCTGGACCGGACCATGCTGCTGGACTTCTGCAAAATGCTCCTGGCCGCCCTGGCCACAGGGCTGTGCGCAGCCCGGGTTCTATCTGCGCTGGCCGCCGTTCTTCCCGCCGGAAAGGCCGGAGAACTGCTCTCTCTGGGCGGATGCACCCTGGCCGGTCTGGCCGTCTATTTTCTGCTTACCCTGGCCCTGGGCCTGCCTGAGGCCAAGCTTTCCCTTTCCCTCATCAAAAATCTGAAGCGAGGCTGAGCTATGGAACAAGTAAAAAACGTTTTAAACAGCAGTCTGCTGTGGCACGCCCTGACCTCACTGTGCCTGTGGTTCAGCCGTCAGTGGCAGAACAGCGGGGTCATTCAATGGTTTCTTCACCCCACCGGCTGGGGGCGGTCCGCCTCTGAGAGCAGCATATTCTATCAGCTGTGGTCCCTGGTTCGGGGCGGGCTGTGCCGCCTGTACCGGCTGCTCCATCTGGACGTTCTGTTCACCGGCAGCGTCTTTCTTCAAACCTGGGTGTGGTGCGCCATTCCGGCAGTCGTCGCCCCGGCCCTGAATATGGGCCGGCCCTCCCTGATGATTATGTGCCTGGCCCTCATCGGCTACGCCTCCCTCCTTCTGGCGCTGGTGCGGCATCAGGACCGTCAGCTGGCCTGGTCCCCCATCAACCGCTACGTAATCCTGTACGCTGCCGTCTATCTGGCAGGTACTCTGTTCTCTGTCAACCTGAACGCCAGCCTTCAGCCCGGTGTTCTGTCTGTCGGCTTCATTCTCTTTGCCGTGGTGCTGTATAACGCCGTCACCGGGCGGCGCCAGCTGGATACTCTGGTTTTTCTGCTGGTGCTGGCAGCGGCGCTGGTGTCCTTCTACGGGATTCTCCAATATTTCTTCCGCTGGGGTTATCAGTCCTCCGCCTGGGTGGACAGCGACATGTTCTCCAGCATCGAATTCCGGGTCCCCTCCACACTGGACAACCCCAACATGTTGGGACAGTATCTGATCCTGATGATCCCCCTGGGCGGCGCCAAGCTGCTGGCCGCCAAAGACTGGCTGAGCCGGACCTTTTACTTCTGCTGCTGCGGCGTCATGTGCGTGTGCATGATACTCACCTTCTCCCGGGGGGCATGGCTGGGCCTGCTCTTTGCCGGGGCGGCCTTTGTGGTCCTGCTCAACCCCCGTCTCATTCTGCTGGCCCCCTTCGCTTTGGCGGCATTGTATTTTGTCCTGCCGGAGACGGTGATCTCCCGCTTTACCAGCATCGGCAACCTGACGGACAATTCCACCTCCTACCGGGTGTATATCTGGATGGGCACCCTGGCCATGCTGAAAGACTACTGGCTGTGCGGCATCGGACCGGGTGACGGAGCCTTCAACATGGTCTACCCCGCCTACAGCTACAATGGCATCGCCGCCCCCCATGCCCACAACCTGTTTCTTCAAATTGTCTGCGACGCGGGCATCGCCGCCCTGGCCGTCTTTCTGATCCTCCTGTTCGTCTACTTCCGGATGATGTGCTCCGCCCTCAGCGGTGAGAAGGACCGGACCAGCCGCCTGCTTCAAATCGCTTTTACCGCCGGGGTATTCGGCTTCCTGGTCCAGGCCATGACAGACTACTCCTTCTATAATTACCGGGTCATGTTTCTGTTCTGGGTCTATCTGGCCCTGGGCGCCGCCTCCGCCCGGCGGACGTCCCTGCCCGAAGGGAGGCTTCTGGTATGATCCGGATTCTCAACATCATCAGTGATACCAACATCGGCGGAGCAGGCCGGGTCATTCTCAACTACCTGCGCTACGCCGACCGGGAGCAGTTTGATACCCAGGTGGCCATTCCCAGGGGCAGTCTGCTCAAAGCGCCCTTGGAGGAGAGCGGCATAGCGGTGCACGAGGTGGAGGGTATGGCCGATGTCTCCTACGCCAGTGAGGACGTAAAGGCCCTGGAGGCCCTGATCCGCCGGGTGAAGCCCGATCTGGTCCACACCCATGGGGCCCTCTCCGGGCGCATCGCCGCCAAGCGATGCCGCGTACCGGTGGTATACAGCCGCCATTCCGCCTTTCCCGTCCCGGCCAAGCTGAAATATCTCCCCGGCCGCTGGGTCAACAAGCTGCTGAATGAGCATTACGCCGACCACATCATCGCCGTCAGTCCCGCCACCCGGGACAACCTGACCGAGGGGGGCATCTCCCCCAAAAAAATCACGGTTGTAATGAACGGAGTGGCCCCTGTGGAAGAGACCTCTCCCCAGCAGCGGGCCGCCCTCCGGAGGGAGCTGGGCCTGTCCCCCGACACCTTTGTTTTCGGTATTTTGGCCCGCCTTGAGGACTACAAGGGCCATTTGTACCTGGTTCATGCCGCCAAACTGCTGAAGGACCGGGGATACACCAACTTCCGGGTCCTCATCGCGGGCACCGGTTCTTTTGAAGATGAGGTGGCCCGGGCTGTGGTGGAGATGGGGGTAGACGACGCAGTTCAGATGCTGGGCTTTCGGTCCGACGTGGCCGCCCTGCTGAACATTCTGGACGTACAGCTCAACGCCTCCTACGGCACTGAGGCCACCAGCATGGCCCTGCTGGAGGGAATGAGCCTGGGCCTGCCCTCCATTGTCAGCGACTATGGCGGAAATCCCTTTGTCATCACCGACGGGGAAAACGGCCTGGTCTTTCCTTCTCAGGACAGCGATGCACTGTGTGACCGGATGGCCCGTCTAATGGACGAGCCGGACACTGTCGCCGCCATGAGAAAACAGGCCAGGAAAGTATTTCACGCCCGGTTTACCGGCCAGGTTTTTGCCCGGAACACAGAGAAAATTTATCGGAACATCCTGAAAGGAGCACAATAATGGAACAAAACTCGCCAAAATTCCGTCTGCGCCTGAACCTGTTTGACGGCATCATACTGGTGCTGGCTCTGGCGGCAGGTGCCTTCCTGTTGTGGAGCACCTTCAAGCCCGCCGCCTCGGCCCCCGGAAGCACCGCCTCAGCCTCCACCGTACGGTACACCGTCCGTTTCCAGCGGTGGATCGAGGGCACATCCTCTCTGGTCCAGCCGGGCGGCAGTCTGGTTGACAATATCAAGAATTTTGAGATGGGCAGCGTTGTCTCCTCCCAATCCGTCCCCGCCCAGTCTCTCCAGCTGAATCACGGTGAGCGCCGTTATGTGTTGGCCACAGCCCCCGGGTATGAGGACGTGCTTGTCACGGTGGAATCCCCCTGCACCATCACGGACGAGGCCATCACCCTTGGGGGCGGCTACGCCCTGCGTGTGGGCGCCATTGCCTATATCCGGGGCGAGGGCTACATGGCCAGCGGCCCCATTATCTCCATTGAGCGGGAGGGACAGAAATGAAACTGATTGACCATAACGGCCGTCTTTTCGGCAAAATCAGTGTGATCGACGTACTGGTTGTCGCCGTAGTACTGGTCATGGCCGGGGCCCTCTATGTAAAAAATAACAGTCTGGAGCACACCAGCACCAGCGTGGTCAACACCGATATTACTTATCAGGTGATGGTCAGCGGCATCCGCACCCACGTGGCAGATGCCGTTCAGGAGGGGGACAAGCTGTACGACCAGGACCGGACCAGCGGCGGCACACTGGGTGAAATTACCGCCATTGAGGTACTCCCCGGGGAAAAGCTGGCTGAGCTGAACGACGGCACCGTCGCCAATGTCCCGATGGAGGACGGCGTCAACCTGCTTCTCACTGTCAAGGGCTCCGGCATGGTCAGCGAGGGGCGCTACCTTCTCAACCGGGTGTACGACCTGGGGGTCAACTCCTCCCGGAATTTCTACACCCCATATGTCCAATTTATCGGTGTGGTCACCGCGATCCTGTAAACTGTTAAAGGAGCTGCTGGCATGAAAATCTTAATGGCCACCATGGGGCTGGACATCGGCGGCGCGGAAACCCACATTGTGGAACTGTCCAAGGAGCTGCGCAGCCGGGGTCACCAGGTGGTGGTGGTGTCTAACGGAGGCGTCTATGTCCCTGAGATTACCTCTGCCGGCATCCGCCACTATGACGCCCCCATGCACCGCCGGTCCCTGTCCGACATGTACCGGGCCAAAACAATCCTGCGGGATGTTATCCGTCGGGAGCATCCCGACCTTGTCCATGCCCACGCCCGCATCCCCGCATTTCTCTGCGGCCAGCTGCAGAAGTCCATGGGCTTTCCCTTTGTCACCTCCTGCCATGGGGTGTATCAGGTCAGCGGTTCCCTGCGTCTTCTGTCCAACTGGGGCGACCGAACCTTGGCCGTCTCCGAGGACATCCGTGACTATCTGATCCAGCAGTACAACATTCCTCCTCAGAATATCACCCTCACCATCAACGGAATCGATACGGAGAAGTTTTCCCCCCTGGTCTCCGGCAACGCCGTCCGGGAAGAATTTCACCTTGGGGATGCCCCCGTGATTGCCCATGTCAGCCGCTTAGACCAGGAAACCGCCTTAGCTGCTCAGCTTCTGATTGACAATGCCCCCTCCCTGGACCAGGCTTTTCCCGGCATCCGAATTCTGGTGGTAGGCGGCGGCACCGCCTACCAGGAGCTGCTGGACCGGGCACTGGAGGTCAACAGGGCTTTGGGTCGGGACTGCCTGCTTCTCACCGGCCCCCGCACCGACATCAGCACCTTGGTCGCCGCCTGCAACCTGTTTGTGGGCGTATCCCGGGCCGCGCTGGAGGCCATGGCCGCCTGCAGGCCTGTGGTCCTCTCCGGCGCCCAGGGACATACCGGCCTGTTTACCCCTCAGCTGCTGGATAAAGCGGTGGACACAAACTTCTGCTGCCGCACCGACCCTGTGGCCACCCGGCAGCAGCTTTTGGACGCACTCTCCTCCGCCCTATCCCTCCCCGCAGCCCGCAGGGAGGAGCTGGGCGCATATGGCCGTTCGGTGGTCCAGGACCGCTACTCTGTACATCGTATGGCCGACGACTGTCTGACTGTCTATAATCAGGTGCGCCGCCGCCGGCACCGGGTCGTAATGAGCGGTTACTACGGCTTCTCCAACGCTGGGGACGACGCCATACTGGAGGCCATCCAGCAGGCCATCCATGAGGCCAGCGACGAGATCTCCGTCACCGTCCTGTCAAACGACCCGGAGCTGACCCGAAAGCAATACGGCATGGAGGCCATCCCCCGGTTCCGAATCTGGAAGGTCTTTTCCGCCTTATACCACAGTGACGCTCTCCTCTCCGGCGGGGGCAGCCTGCTCCAGGACACCACCTCCACCCGTTCCCTGATGTACTACCTGTCCGTCATCCGCTGCGCCCAGTGGCTGGGCAAGCCGGTGATGCTGTATGCCAACGGCATCGGCCCCGTCCGGCGGCCGGGCAACCGCCGGCGGGTAAAAAAAGTAGTGGAGCGGGCTGCCCTGGTCACTCTCCGGGACCACAGCTCCGCCCGGGAGCTGGCCGACATGGGGGTGGCCCGTCAGGACCTGCGGGTCACCGCCGACCCGGTCTTTCATCTATCTCCCGCCCCCGCCCAGCGAGGCGCCCAGCTGCTCGCCCAGGCGGGTCTTTCCCCTGACGTCCCTTTTGCTGCCGTGTCTGTGCGGGACTGGCCTGATACCGGACACTTTTTCCAGGAGCTGGCCCGCCTGTGCGACCATCTGCGCCGCCGCCACGGGATGGAGGTTCTCTTCCTCCTTATGCAGCCCAACCGGGACCGGGCCGCTGCCCAGCAGGTACAGGCCTTTATGGAAGAGCCCTCTTTTTTGCTGGACACACCCTGTATCCCCCGGGAACTCATGGCTGTCCTGGGGCAAGCCAGACTGTGCCTGGCCATGCGCCTGCATACGCTGATTTTCGCCGCCCGTATGGCAGTACCTTCCATGGGGCTGGTATACGACCCAAAGGTGGCCAGCTACCTTCAGGAGCTGAATCTCCCTTCTGCCGGCCATGTGGAGAACTTTGACGGGGATGAGGCCATCCGCCGGGCCGATGCCCTCATGGCTGATTACACCTCCGTTCTGGCCAGCCTGCGCCTTAAGTCCGACTCCCTCACCCAAGCCGCCTGTGAAAATGAGCGGCTTCTTCTGGAAATGCTGGAACATCACAATACCTGAACAAACCCGGACCAAGAAGTCCGGGTTTTATTTTCCCACCTGCCTATTACCAAAGGCTTTGGTTCGGATGTACGTTCAAAAATTCCTTCTTAAAAAATTTGCCGTTTTTTTTACAAAGGGGGTTGACTCACAGCGAAAAACTGGTATAATATATTTTGCTGTCACGACAACGACAGGGTAAAAGTTCATATTGATTTGGAGTAGTATCGAAGTGGTCATAACGAGCACGATTGGAAATCGTGTAGCCTTCACGGGCTCGAGGGTTCGAATCCCTCCTACTCCGCCAACATAAGCTACATTTTAGTCTTGCAGTATAGAGACAGAATGTAGCTTATACTTTTATAAAAAACCTCTATGATGTACTGATTTTCAGTAACGATCATAGAGGTTTTCTCATGCCTGTCATGCCTAAAAAAAGACGATATGCAGTTTTCAATACTAAAAAGTCCCTTGTGGCGCAACGCTTTCAGGCAACAAGTTTACCGCCGAGTCATTACTTCTGGTCCTGACCATCTTGGTAATCCCAAGAATTAAATTCTACAAAAACGGCATTCTATTTGAACTCTTTTTCAAACGGTTCCATTACCTCAATAAGGTTTCCGTCTGGGTCCCGAACAAATACCCAATGGCCGCCATCAGGCCGAACTCCCACGTCCATGCAAAATTCCACATTATTTCTTCGCAATTCTTCAGCCAGGGCATGGACATTAGAAGTTGTCAAAGCAAAATGAGTCAATCCACAGCGGTTCCATGGAATCTGCTCGGCTGTTAATTGTTCGGAAAAGCGAAATAGCTCCAATTGAAGTCCGCGATTTGGAGATTCCAGTACTGCGGTATGACATTCGGTTGATCCAGGAGGCAATTGATAAAGCATATGATTCTTTTTAAAGAATTCATGTGTAAAGTGTGCACCGCGCAGGTAAGTAAATCCAAAATTTTCTTCATAAAATTTTATAGAGCGATCCAATTGGTGTACAGTGATGCCAAGATGAGTCACCGAGTCAATTGTACTCATACCTTACTTCCCCCAGAATGTGATCAACAAATCCGTCGTACGCAATCTTTAACAGATTCGGAATCCATATGATATTTCTTCAGTAAATCGTCGTAGGGACCAAAACCAGGATAGGTTTCAGGAATACCAATCCGTACAAATTTTTCGGGGATAACGCAGAAATCAGCCATACAGTCTGCGATTGCGCTGGCCAGTCCGCCGTTCATAAAATGATCTTCCCAAACAACAACTTTGCCTGTTTTTTTGACACTTTCTATGACCAGATCACGATCCAATGGCTTGATGGACCACATATCCACTACACGAAGATGAATACCCTCTTCCTCTAGTTCGGCAGCAAGCTTTATCGCACGCTGTACCAAGCCGCCATGTACAAAAAGAACCGCATCACTGCCCTCACGTGCAATGATACCCCTGCCAATGGTAAATTTTTGAGTATTGGGCTCATAAATTACAGTATCGGCCTTCGCCGTAGTGAGTCGAATAAATACTGGCCCTTTGAGAGAATGGGTGTCGCGCAAAACAGCGGTGCACATGAGTGGATCGCTGATGGAGATAACATTCATATTGACAATGGAGCGCATAATCGCAATATCTTCCATGGCATAATGCGTGGAACCACCACCGCTTGACATTCCACCAACCCATCCAACGATACGAACAGGAAGATTTTGATAGGCAATGGAACTGCGGTTTTGCTCAAAAGCCCGCATGGTAATAAATGGCGTCATGCCCAAAATATAAGGCACCGCACCTGAGAGCGCAAGCCCCGCAGCAATGCCCGCAGCGTTCTGCTCCGCGATACCGGTGTCTACAAAACGATCGGGATACTTTTCCACAAAAGCTTTCATATTTCCGCCACAATCTGAGGTCAGCGCCCAAATGGCGGGATCCGATTCCGCCATTTCAAGCAGAGTTTGACAAATTACGGCTCTGGTATTTACTACGTCGCCCAGTTTGTATTGACTCATATTACTGCCTCCTTCTACACTTTAACCGCGTGAGCAGTTTTGAGCTCTTCCAGTGCCTGATTCATTTGCTCAGATGTCAAATTCCCGGAATGCCAGTTCAGTTCTCGCTCCATAAAGGAAACGCCTTTCCCCTTTATCGTATTACAGATCAACATAGTAGGACAATTGCTTTCATAATCAGGCAGCGCATCAATAGCGTCCACGATAGCCCCCATGTCGTGACCATCAATTTCCACCGTATTCCAGCCAAATGCGCGCCACTTGTCGGCGTATGGGTCCAGCTTGATAAAATCCTGATCGGAATAGCGTGTCATAAATTGTCTATTGCGGTCAACAATGCCGATTAGATTACCCAAGCCTTTGCTTCCAGCATACATAGCGGCCTCCCAGATAGAGCCTTCACAGGTTTCACCGTCTCCCATCAAGCAAAAGACACGATGCTTCTCCCCACGCTGGCGAGCCATTAACGCCATACCTACCGCAATGGGCAGTCCCTGCCCCAGGGAGCCGGCAGAGGATTCCACACCGGGTAAATGGACCTTACAGGGATGCATGCCATAATGAGTATCAATTTTCCCATAGGTAGAGAGAATTTCATCATAATCAAAAAAACCGCGCAGGGACATCGCGATATACATACATACTGCAGCATGTCCCTTGGAAAGGACGAAACGATCACGAGTAGGCATCATAATGTCAGAAGGGTCCACATTCATTCCGTAGTGATAAAGAGCAATCAGTACATCGGTCATGGAAAGATCGCCTCCGATATGTACGGCCCCATCATAAGTTCCACACAGTGTGATCAGACGCACGCGCTGCTGATATGCGAGCTCTTCCAGCCGCTTGACAACTTCCGGATTTGCCATTGTGTAGAAAACCTCCTCCAAGCGTATTTTTAAATATGTGGGCAGAACAGCCGATGCCACAGGTTGTTTTGTCACAGTGATTGCGCAATCAGTTTCTAGGCTCAGTATAGACGATGGAATTGTCTTCTGTCAATGGGTTTTGAAAAATTCCATCCCCTCTTCCATTCTCTCCAGTATCAAGATGACAACTTTCCATCAGAAACCCCAGCCTAATTCGCATCTTAAAAATTGTTGTGCTTCCAGCGGTTGACATTTTGTCCCTCTGCGTATAAGATTAAATTAATTATCACTTTTTTGACAATTAATCAAAAGTACTATCTTGCTTCGAACGGTTAAATCCGACTAATACAATCAGTAGTTTGAGGTGATTTTTTGGCTAGAGGGAGGAAAAAAACCGTAACATCATCGGATGTAGCAAAATTAGCTGGCGTGTCCCCGGCCTCTGTTACACGAGTCTTTAACCCCGACTGGGAGATGAATATTCGCCCGGAAATACGAGAAAAGGTTTTAGCCGCTGCAAAGGTACTCAATTATACGCCGAATGCCTTTGCACGTATGTTGGCAGGAAGCAAGACGAACTTGATTGCGATTGTATTAGGCCCTATTACAGGGCCCTACTATTCCCAGCTACTATTGCAGTTTATTTATAAATCACAGAAATATCGCAAACAAATACTGCCCTTTTCCATGCCCGAAGGTATGAGTTATCATGAACTTTTTGAACAGATCAAGCCGTTTCGCGTAGAGGCTATTATCCTGACCAGCGCGGTTTCTGGCATTGCCTTTGAACCGGAAGAAACCGATATCCCGGTTATTTTGCTGGAACAGGTTATTAATGGTCTCTCTGTTCATTCGGTATGCAGTGATACCTTTTCCGGAGGAAAAGCCGTGGCTGAAATGTTGGTGGAGAATGGACACCGACGAATTGCTTTTGTCTCTGGAAACGGCATGTCAAACCAGGATTTTGATCGAGAATACGGTTTTGCCAGCCGTATGAACGATTATAAACTTAAGATTTGGCGCACCGAAGTGGGAATATACGCCAATTATCAAAGCGGAAAGGTGGCCGCCCGACGACTTCTCACAGGCAGGGAGTACCCGGATGCTATTTTTTGTGCGGACGATGTTCTAGCTATGGCAGTAATGGACGTGGCACGGGATGAATTAAAGCTCTCCGTCCCAGAAGATCTCTCTGTTGTAGGATTTCATAATATCAGGGAGGCGTCATTATCCGCCTATTCGCTGACCACCATGCAAAGCCCTGTGGAAGTGATGGTAGATGCCGTCATTGATATTATCAACCGCCTGGATACGATGAAAGAACCTGAGATTGCAATATTTCCTATGAAACCAGTAATTCGAACCTCAATGCGGCTGGAAAATGCCAAATATATTGCGTTGCAGAGTGAGACCCTCAGTTCCTAAACGAATAACACGACAATGCACATTTTTTAAAAATACAAGGATGTTGCATTTCGGATTCGTGATTGGACCTGTGGGTCCTATTTTTTTGCAAATTGATTTCGAAATCTTATTTGAGATTTTATAGCAACAATAATAAGATACATTTTTGTTGTTTCACACAAAACTTAAGAAAATATTTTATATAAATAGTTGAAAATGATAAATATTATTGACATCTCCTCCTGTTTGCCTATAATAATATTTGATTGCGAAATCAGTTGAAGGGAGATGCCACACTACCCTTCGGATCAGCAGGAAAGGAAGTGAGTTGGCCCCATGATAAAGCTGGAAAGGGGACCAGGCATTCGAGAAGGACTGAGAGACTTTCGATTGAACGCCTCAAATATTTCTTCCGGAATTACTGGAATGATATTTAGCATTTCCGGCATTGTTGTCATTTTTTCCAATATAGCCACGCAAGCCGGACTATCGCAACCGCAGATCATCTCCTGGATGTTTACAGCATTTTTGCTGGGAGGCATATTGTCTGTCGGATTCAGTCTATATTATAAAATTCCGCTGGTTTTTACCAACTCTCTGCCGGGAATGATGCTCACTGGCGCCCTCTACTCCACTTTTAATATAAATGAGATAGTGGGGGGGCTGGTCATGGCTGGAGTGATCGTATTTTTAGTTGGGGTCTCCGGACTGATGGACACAGTCAAAACCGTTCTGCCTATTCCCATCGTGATGGGGATGGTAGCAGGTGTATTTTTAAGCTACGGGGTTAAAATGGCCAGGGCAGTACAGGCCGCCCCATTTGTCTGCGGCACGGTGTTGTTGGCGTACTTAGTTGTGTCCCGTCTGATTCCAAAAATTCCGGGACAATTGGCCGCCTTGGCTGCCGCGGCGATTATGGTTGTGCTTTTCAGTCCCATTCCAATTCCGGTAGACGAGATGGTGTTTGGAATTTCACATCCCATTTTCGTAGCTCCGGTTTTCACATGGAATGCATTTGTATCTGTCTCTATTCCGATTGCCCTATTAGCTTTGGCCGATTCAATTAAAGGCTATGGTGTGCTGCAAACCAATGGTTATCATCCCCCAATCAATTCGGTAACCGCGGTGGGAGGATTGGTATCAGTATTTGCAGGTTTTTCACTTTCCAATGTGATTGGGTTCGCCGGAGTTGGTACGGCGATTGTCGCCACCGAAGCGGCTGGTCCTAAGGAGCGTCGGTATGTCGCCTCAGTGATAAAAAATTTATTCTCCATCGTGCTGGCGCTGCTGGTTGGATTTGTATATCCGTTGCTTCACGGACTGCCGACAAACGTCAGTGATGTGCTTGCAGGTCTGGCAATGCTTTCATTGTTTATCAGCTCCCTGAGCACGGCTTTTGGTGGCGGAAAATTTAAACTTGGCGCCTTTACTGCACTGGTTATAGGAATCGCAGACATCTCAATTGGTTCCATAGGTGCCCCTATCATTGCGCTGGCAGCAGGCACTTTTGTATCTATGGTAGTGGAGACAGAGGATTTTCGTCAACTTTTATCACGGGACACACAAGAATCATGACAGAATTAAGAAATAAACGAAAGGAAACCTCGGCTATGAAAGCAGTCGTTAAAACTGAGGCGGGACCAGGACATGTTGTTTATATGGACGTGCCGGAACCCGGACATCCTGGCCCCGGCTACCTGTTGGTAGAGGTAAAAACAGCAGGTATTTGCGGATCTGACGTACATATTTGGCATGATACCTTTCCTAATAGGCCGCCGGTTATTCTCGGCCATGAATATGTGGGTGTCGTGCTGGAAACCGGCCCAGATGTGACAGAGTTTAAACCGGGAGACATTGTAACCAGCGAGGTACCTACCGAATACTGCGGGAAATGTAAGTACTGTCGAACAGGTGATGTACAGCATTGTATCAACCGGGGCGGCATGGGTGGTACACGAAACGGTATTTTTGCAAAGCGTCAGCTGGTAGAAGCCAGGGTTTCCCACCTGGTTCCAGAACAGGCCGGTACACGCCTAGGAGCCCTGTTGGAGCCTGTCTCTACCTGCTCTCACTGTATGGAACTTACTCAAATTCAAGGTGGTGAGGTCGTTGTCATCGCAGGTCCAGGTCCTATCGGGCTAATTATGGCCCAACTGGCCAAAGCTGAAGGCGGGTACGTAATTGTAACCGGAACAGACGTGGATAATCAGCGGTTGAAACTTGCCCTGGAACTGGGTGCCGACAGCGTGATTAATGTGCAGCAGCAGGATGGAGTACGCGCTATTCAAGCTCTGACAGGGGGATACGGCTGCGATGTCTACATTGACTGCTCTGGCAACGGCCACTCTGTGATGTTGGGGATTGAGGCCCTTCGCTATATGGGGCGCTATACACAGATGGGTGTTTTAGGCAGAGAGATCACGGTTAATTGGGATAGAATTGCAACGAAAGAAATTCAAATGACGGGGGTGCGGTGCGAAAAGTATTCCTCCTGGGAACGGGCACTCAGCTATGTAAGGGCGGGCAAAGTGAACCTGGAAAAGCTGGCAACTCACGAATTTGGATTTGACCAATGGGAAGAAGCGTTTCATCTTTTCGAAAAAAAGGAGGGATTGAAAATCTTAATGCATCCAGTGGAATAATTCTGAAAATATATGACGAAGGAGAGATTACCATGAAAAAAATGAGAATTCTGTCTCTGGCGTTAGCATTGGCTCTACTGACCTCTTGCGGATCCTCCTCCAGCCAATCCGATGGTTCAAAGCAGCAAAATAATCAATCCTCCACCAGCACAGCAGGAACTACGGGTAACCCGTCTACAGGAAATACACTGGATGAGTCTTTTCAGCTGGATCAGAGCAACGCGGAAATCGTTTTTCGTCTGGCCTGGGGCGTCAACTATGATCCAGCACATCCGTATACTGCGGCGGCCACCACTTTCGCTGAGACGCTATATGAACGGAGCAATGGAAAAATTGTATGTGTGTATTATCCCTCTGCTCAATTAGGAGATGACGCATCCGCACTAGAGCAGGTAATGCTGGGCACGTTGGATGTTCAGGTTGTCTCGACCCCCTTCACCTCTGCTTTCACGGATACGCTGTATCCTGTTGATTTGCCTTACGTGTTTGATGGTGACCTGACTATGACATACGACATTCTCTCCTCTGAGATCGGACAAAAAATGCTGGATGCCTGTTCAGAGGATTTGGGAATCAAATGTCTATCTTGGTGCTATCAGCCTTACCGGGATTTTTACACCAATAAAAAGATCGAATCAGCTGCAGACTTGAAGGGCCTAAAAATGCGGGCAATGCCCAATCCCCTGCACCAGGATGCGTTCAGTGCCATGGGAATGAATCCCACTACCACTTCTTTTAACGAAATATATACGCTGATGCAGCAAGGCGGGATTGACGGTTGGGATTCTGACCCCATCGGTATTATTACAGGCGGCTTTTATGAGGTCGTGCATTATGTTACGGTCTCCGGACATTTCAATAATGAGGTCATGCTGGACATGTCTCAGAACGCATGGGACCGACTCACAGAGGAGCAGCAGGGCTGGGTTCTGGAAGCGGCACAGGCGGCGGGGAAGGCCTCTTATGAAACTTCTATGGAGCAGGCCGAGAAACGTTATGCAGAAATGGTAGAGCATGGCATGGAGATTATAGAGATTGACCTTGAACCTTTGAAAGAGGCTTGTCAGCCGGTGGTCGAAAAATATTGCATAAGGCCCTCTCCAGCGGCCACGGGTGCCCGATCTCAGCGGCCACCTGGTCCGATTAAAACGGCCACCTCGGCCCATACCAGCGGCCACCCTGCGAAGCAGGTGCGGAGCCTGTG
>Ga0129317_1000364_pt1 | contig 49882 bp, 43 predicted proteins | sample Cm1ome_FD_94430 | JGI IMG/M metagenome (GOLD analysis project Ga0129317, IMG submission 94430) | Eastern black-and-white colobus group fecal microbial communities from Wisconsin, USA - Cm1105 metagenome | ecosystem: Host-associated > Mammals > Digestive system > Large intestine > Fecal | place... | reverse complement strand
TGAAAGTGGATTAGGTGGTGAATCAGCAGTAATCAAATCTCATCATAATGTTGGGGGCTTACCTGATGCAGTGGATTTCAAAGAAATCATTGAACCATTACGTGATCTTTTCAAAGATGAAGTTCGTAAAGTAGGTCTTGAATTAGGAATCCCGGAATACTTAGTATTTAGACAACCGTTTCCTGGACCAGGACTTGGTATTCGGATCATTGGTGAAGTAACGGCTGAAAAAGTTAGAATCGTTCAAGATGCTGATGCAATTTATCGAGAAGAGATTGCAAAAGCAGGATTAGACCGAACAACAGGTCAATACTTTGCTGCTCTTACTAATATGCGTTCAGTGGGGGTTATGGGTGATGAAAGAACTTATGATCATGCTATCGCGCTTAGAGCTGTTAACACAATTGATTTCATGACAGCAGAAGCTGCTCAAATTCCTTATGAAGTATTAAATAAGGTTATGTCTAGAATTATTAATGAAGTTCGTGGGGTAAATAGAGTGATGTATGATATTACTTCAAAACCACCAGGAACGATTGAATTTGAATAGTACAAACCCTAAAAAAGTCCTTTATTTAAGGGCTTTTTTTCATGCCTATGTACTCGTGAAAACATTTTGACAACACTTATTTTGATGTCATTTGAATTTTGACCTATTTTTCTGGTACAAAATAGGGTGTTTTCGTCCAAAATATGCCTTGTTATTCATATTTTACATAAAAATCACGAGAATCGTATCAAGTGGCTTGCTTTTGCCTATTTTTAGCTAGTGGCTTAGAGGTTAGACCTCAATTTTAGCCTTTATTTAAAGGCTTTTTCGATGGTGGAAAATTGTGTTTCGTCCTTATTTTATAAGGATTTTTGCAACTTTTATGCCGTGAAAACACTTAAGGGGTAACAAAGGACATATCCTTAGATTTCATCGCAATGATCATCTTCAACGTCCAAACCATCATTTCTTCATCTTCTTCCGATATTTGTGTTCCATACAACGATGTAAACTTTATGAGTTCTTCTTTTAGATTTCTAAATACATACGGATTTCCATAAACAGCAATTTTCTTTTCCAGAATGCTACTGATTATGTAATCCTGTTTTGTATGCCCGGATAAGGCAACCTTTCGATTCAGCATTTCCCATTCCTCAGGCGATACACGGAAAGAAACGATCTTTCCGCGAATCCTGCCTTTTTGGTCTGAATTTTTCCTACTCATATTACATGCCTCCTCTTGTTGAATCTAAACGATTGGCGATATCGACATCTTTTGTAGGGAACATATGAGCATAACGATAAGTGATCTTGACGCTTTCGTGTCCAACCCTTTCAGCGATATCGACAGCGCTAAACCCCATTTCTATTAATAAGGATACATGTGAGTGTCTTAAGTCATGCAAACGAATTCGTTTTACACCCGATTCTTTACAACAACGATCCATTTCATGGTGAAGACCAGATTTTGAATATGGGAACATTCGATCATTAGGTTGAATATCATATAATCTAGACTGATAATCCTTCATCTCCTCGCATAAGAAATGAGGCATTTTTATTACTCGTTTTCCTTTTTAAGTCTTAGGATCGGTGATGACATCTTCTTTGTTTATTCTTTGGTAAGATTTACTGATTCTCACTGTACTTTTTTCATAATCAAAGTCTGCTGGAGTCAGAGCTAATAATTCACCCAAACGAATTCCGCACCAATACAACATTTCAAACGCTTGATAGATTCCATCTTTTTTCATGGCAGCTTTGGCAAACGTTTCATACTCTTCTTTTGTCCAAAAGTTCATTTCTTTTCTTTTTTCTTTTCCCATGTTTCCAGCTATTCTTGCTGGATTCGATGGTAATCCGTAAAATCTAACTGCAAAATTAAATAAAGCACTGATTTGATTGTGGATCGTTTTTAGGTAGCATGTCGAATAAGAAGTGTTTCCGTCTTTTTCTAGAGTTAATAAAATATTTTGCCATTGAAGTATATCATTTGGTGTTATTTCATCCATTTTCTTATTTTTGAAATAAGGAATGATCTTCTTTTCGAATAATGTACGTTTTGAAAGCATCGTGCTTTGACGTAACCTTTTAGACATTGTATCGATATAAACTTCATAAAATTCTGAAAAGGTCATGGATAGGCTATTGGATTTTTTATTAAAGAACATGTGTTCATAATTTTTTGCATCTCTTTGTGTTCGAAAACCTCTTTTTGTAGTCATTTTTCGAGAACCATCTAAAGCTGTATATCTCATTACGACATACCAGGTTCCTCTTTCTTTATCTTTGTATACTGGCATCTTTATCTACTTCCTTTCCAAAAAATCGTTCATAGAAATAAGTGCTGATTACTTTTCCTGGGATGACCAAGAATCCTTTTTTTTCTAATTCATTGTTTAGCTGTTTTATGAGCGTATAGCCATACGATTTAGAAGCACCTGTGATCTCGGAAATATCTGTTGCTGTTAAAAATCTTTTGTCTCTAATCATTTTGATCAACCTCTGTCTTTATCATAAGATTTTTAAGAAAATAGCACGAATGTACAAAATTTTCGTTCGTACATTTGACGATAATCAAGGAAGTTAGGATATTTGTCAGTGATACTAAGATTTTAAGAGGAATCTTTCAAAGTTTCTTATCTTTTAGTTCTAAGCTGATACTTATCTTTCTATTGATATGTTTCATATCTAATTTGCTTAGTTTTGATATCTTTTTTAAAAGTCTTTTCTTATCTATGACCCTAATTTGTTCACACAACACCATGGAACGGTATTTTAAACCGATTCCTTCAGGTAGAATATAATGAGTAGGTAAATGAGCTTTATTATCGATCTTGGATGACAGACATGCAACGATCGTTGTTGGGCTATATTTATTACCTTTATTATTTTGAATGATCAAAACAGGGCGAACTCCTTTTTGTTCGGAACCTTGATAAGCAGATAGATCAGCAAGAAAGATATCTCCTCGTTTTACTTTTGTTATCACTTTATCTCATCCTCTCTTAATTATGTATAAAACCAGGAACAAGTCCTGGTTGTTTTTGTATTTATCGTATTTCCTATTTAACCCTGTTTACCCGGAAAGAAGGGAATACTATTAGACGAATAATAGCCAATTATTCATCACGGGAATTTCACCCTCGCGTGGTAGCTCACGCAATTGCAGTGCAAGTGTATCATTATCCTCATAGGGTATCATCGCTAGCAATAGCCAATTGCTTTTATCAATCTATTGTTTGATCGCTCTCTATATAATAGGTCATGGCGCAATAGTGATCAGCTCGTCCTATGAGATTTGTATCTAATAGTTGTTATGTTATTTTCAAAGATCTATTGAAGTGGATAAGCTCCCCTTCACATAAGAGCCGAAAAAAATAAGCAAAATGAGCCTACAAATTATAATTTTTTTCTGAATTTTGCTTTCTTTAATTTAAATAATAGGTTTTTGTCTTCAACTTGATCCAATAAATCTTCGATAGTAATTATAATGATGCGATCATAAACAGGATGTTTATTAAAGAAACCTTCTTGAGTAACATCTTCATTTTCACCATAGTGACGATCACAATTGAATACATCTCTGTCATAATCGTAGAGCATCCGTATTTTGTCTTCAGGAAAACCTAATTTTCTAAGCAAAGCTTCCTCCTTCTCTTTTTTCTTTCTCCAGATCAGTTCTTCTTTTTTGTGATTGTATGCCATATTCAATTTCTCCCTTCACTTAAGAGCCCAAAAAAATGGCTATTTTGAGCCCTGTAAAGGAAGAAATTTACAAAAAAATAACGAGTTGTCCCATACAACAACTCGTTATGATTGAAAGACATTTATATTTTAAGTATTAAAACATTATTAGACTAGATTAATAACTAAAATAAAAAAAGTATATATTAAAATAAAATTAGCAAATGCTTATTTTTATATTGTAGCATAGAATTGGTATATGTTATTATATAAAAGTATAAGAAGTTAGAAAAGGAGCTTAATATGACTAGTAAAGTAAGTTATAACAATTTATTTAAGTTATTGATTGATATGGGACTAAAGAAAAAAGATTTTGCGAAATTATGTAATTTAAGTGCTCCAACAATGGCTAAATTATCAAAGAATGAATATGTTTCTATGGATGTTTTAGTGCGTATTTGTGATGCTTTAAAATGTAATATAGAAGATATTGTTGAAATAAAGAAAAATTAATATCCTTAGAAAGAAGAGGGAAATTTTATGGAACTAAGATACTATTGTGAATCGTGTAAAGTTTATCAAGAAGAAAGTACATGTAGTATATGTGGAAATAGAACAATCAATCGAACTGCTATTTATTGGGATGATAGTAAAAATGTTCCTATTATTGCAACTGTTGATTTACTTAATTCTAATGATACAAGTAAAGCACGTATGAGAAAAATATCAAATGATATTAGACCAGTTTTCCCTGAAGAACGTTTGTTAATTGAATTAGTATTAGGAACACCATTTAAATACAAAAATTCATCATGTTGGAGTACTACTGGTGGTACATATATATTTGATGGAAAAAAGATTAAAATTGTAATTAAAGATTTAAAAAAAGTTAATGATAAATTAATAAGAGATGACTTCTTTGAATTAATTCATAAGAATGATGATACGAGTTTTAAGAAATATATGTCTGTTTTTGTTGAAGAAAATAGTCGTCGTTTTAACGAACTTAAAGAAAATGCGGAAAAAGTTATTTCAGAGAGGGTTAATCCTTTTGATTATAAATCTACATTTGTATCTTTCAGTGGAGGAAAAGATTCAACTGTTGTTTCAGATTTAGTTAGAACTACTATTGGTTCTGATAAAGTTATACATATTTTTGGTGATACGACTTTAGAATTTCCTGAAACATATGAATATGTTAATAGATTTAAATCAACACATAGATTTACACCTATGTTAAACGCGAAAAATAAAGAAAAAAACTTTTATGATATGTGTGAAGTTATTGGACCACCATCACGAGTTATGCGTTGGTGCTGTACTGTTTTTAAAACAGGAGCAATAACTCAGTATATCAATACAATGTTTAGAAATTATAATAGAGTTTTAACTTTTTATGGGATTAGAAGATCAGAGTCTGCCAGTCGCAATAAATATGATATGGAATCTGATAGCCCTAAAATCACTAAGCAAAGAATTGTATCACCAATCATTGATTGGTTGGATGTGGATGTGTGGTTATATATTTTATCGAAAAATATTGATTTCAATAATGCATATCGCTATGGTTTTACACGTGTTGGTTGTTGGTGCTGTCCAAATAATAGTAGTTGGTCTGAGTTTTTATCTAAAATCTTTCATCCAGAAGATTTTTATAAATTTAGAGATATGCTAGTAACGAATGCCACTAATATTGGAAAAAATGATCCAGAAGAATATGTTGATTCTGGAGCATGGAAAGCAAAACAAGGTGGAGATGGTATTGAGTATGGAAAAAAACTAGCTATATCATTTGAACCATGTGCAACTGAAGAGAATACATTTAACTATGAACTTCAAAAACCAATTGATAAAAATTTATATGAATTGTTTAAACCTTTTGGTGAATTAAATTTTGATATGGGAAATAGCAGATTGAATGAAGTTTATGTATTAGATCGTAACAAAAGAATTATTATGAAATTGCGAGGTCGACTAGGTGAAACTACTTTAAAGGTATCTATTATTAATTTACCAATTGCTAGAGCAAAGACTGTCAAAGATGCTGAAAGAAAAGTTAAATGTCAGTTAACAAAATTCCAAACATGCTTAAATTGCTCAGCATGTATGTCTGTTTGCAGATTTAATGCAATCAAAATTAAATTTGAAAACGGTAATTTAGATTATAGAGTTGATGAGAATAAATGTGTTCATTGTAATGAATGCATAAATCATTTTGTCTCAGGTTGTTATTTACGAAAAGTATTAGCGACAAAAGATAAAGATTAGGAGAGATAGTGTGAAAACAAGATTTAAAGGTCATGAAACGTTCTTTTTTCGTGAGGGTTGGATTTCAAAAGCTATGTATGAAATGAGAACTAGGAATAATAACAAATTATTTTCTGGAAACAACGGAATCGTAAAATTGGGTGTCGGATCAAACATGGTAAAGTCCATAAAATATTGGATGATAACAAGTGATTTAGTATATTTAAACAATAAAACTAAATTATATGAATTAACAGAATTAGGAAGAATCATTTCGGACTATGATGTTTATTTAGAAGATATTTTTTCATTATGGGTAATGCACATTAATATAGCAAGAAATTTTACTAATGCTACAACTTGGAATTTATTTTTTAATTGTTTTAATGCAAAGGATTTTTCAGTTAACGATGTGCGAAATGCGTTGAAACTGTATGTTGAACAGAATGATATTAAATGTGCAGAAAAATCTTTAGAAACAGATATTAATGTTTTACTAAATATGTATTCTCGTGAAAATACAAGCAAAGACCCTGAAGAAAATTACAGTTGTCCATTAGAAAGATTAAATTTAATAAAAGTTAATAGAACGATGTATAGCAAAGAAATTCCAAATTTGGATGAATTAGATGAATTAGTAATATTATACGCAATTCTTTTAATGGCAAAAGATGCTAATGAAAAGTATATAAGTATATCAGATTTAGAATCAGCTGATAATTCTTTAGTAAAACTATTACATTTAAATAGAATTGTTATTAATGAGTATCTTGAACAGTTAGCTAGCCAGTCTTTTATTAGGATTGAAAAAACTGCTGGATTAGATATTGTATATATAACAACTAAATTGTCAGATATTGATGTTGTTAGACTGTATTTTGAAAGGAGAGATAACCTATGAAATATAACGATATTTTAAACATAGATGTACACTTTCAAAATTCAATTAATATTGGATTAGATTTAAATGATGATAGTAAAATAAATTCCTATATTCCTACTACAACAGGTATAAATTATTTAAATCATTTTATATCAAATGTAATTGATAATGACGATGAAAAATCCAGTATGTTAATTGCTCCTTATGGTAAAGGAAAATCACATGCAGTATTAGTACTTTTATCATTACTTTCATCTACAAATTACGAAAATTATAAAAAATTATTAACCAAAATTGAAGAAGTCGATGTTGAACTTGCAAATAAAATTAAGGTAATTCAATCAAAAAGATTTTTACCTGTAATTATTTCTAATACACGAGGCACGTTAAATCAATCTCTTTTGCTTTCTATGCAAAAAGCATTACGTAATGCTGGAATTCATGAAGTATTACTTCAAACGGATTTTCATCAAGCATACAGTAGAGTTCAAGAATGGAAACATAAGTATCCAGATACATATAATAATTTCTTAATTGAATTGAAGAATAGAAAGATTCCATATGAAAAATTCGTGAAATCAATTACTTCATATAATGAATCTGCTTTACGTATGTTTAAAGAAATTCATAAGAAAATTTTATCTGGAGCTGAGTTTGTATCTCAAAATACATTAGAAGTTGTTGATTATTATCAAGAAATAACAGAAAAATTGATAAGCGATTACAACTTTGATGGTGTATATATTGTATTTGATGAATTTAGCAAGTTTTTAGAATCTCGTGATGAAAAGACAATAAGTAATGATATGAAGATAATTCAAGATTTAGCTGAACTTTGCAATAATTCAAAACAAGGAAACTCTTATATTCAATTAATATTACACAAGCCTATTAGTGACTATTTAAGTATCGATAAAAAAATTAGAAATGCTTTTAAAGGTATTGAAGGAAGAGTAACATCATATTATTTTGTTACTACATTGAAAAGCTCATTTGATTTAATTGCAAATGTACTTCAAAAAAATGAAAAATATTACGATTATAAAAAACAACAATTACCTATTCACTATAGTATTGCGAATTTATTATGTAAATTACCAATATTCTATTCTGAGTTTGATGAAAGTTATATTTATGACAATTTGATTGATGGATGTTATCCGTTACATCCACTTGCCGCTTATTTATTAGTTAAAACAAATGAAAAAGTTGCTCAAAATGAACGTACATTATTTACCTTTTTGGCTAAAAATACAACTAATTCGTTATGCAGCATTATAAATAACAGCGACGATACAAAATTATTGTTGCCTTCCGTTGTGTTTGATTATTTCGAACAATTATTTTTAGAAGAAAAAGATAATGTAAATGTGCATAAAATAGCTACAAAAGCTATTAGTGCTTTAAATAGTGTAAATACACAATTAGAAAAAGAATTAATTAAAACCCTAGCATTGTTGTTAATAGTTAATGAAAAAGAGTCATTACCTACAAATGTAAGTGTGTTATCTTCAGCTATTATGCTTGAAAAAGAAGAATGTAATAATTTGGTTTATTCATTAATTGAAAGAGGTATCTTAGTTCAAAGACATGGTGGTCAAATTCAATTTAAAATCAATATGGATCTAAATATTGATTCATCAATTAATAATCTTGTATCTACAAAGTTTACAAGAATTAATATTGAAAAAGAATTGAAACAAATTATTAAAGAAGAATATTATTACCCTAGAACTTATAATATTATCAATTCAATTACTAGATATTATAGAATAGAGTATTTATTAGTAAAAGATTTTTTAACAATTGATAATGTTAATCAATATTTTGATGAAAAATATGCTGATGGTTTGATTATCAATTTAATTAGAAATGAAGATGATTTTAGTGAAGCAATATCTTCAAAGGTTGTAACAATTAATAACGATAGATTAATTGTAGTATTACCTAAAAACTATAATGATTATTCAACATATATTAAGAAAATGTTAGCTGTTCAGTCATTGTTAAATGATCAATTATTTATCGAGAATAATCCGTTAATTCGTACTGAATTAGAATTAATGTATGACGATACTAAAAATTATTTAAATGATTTACTAAATAAAGATTTCTCATTTTCTATAGGGAACAATGTACTTTACTGTACATATAATAATGGAGAACTTAATGATAAAAAAAGAGTCTTATCTAAAAATAGAATCTTAGGAGATATTTTAACTAATACATTTAATATGTATCCTAATTGTTTTAATTTAGAATTAATTAATAAAAATGATGTTAAAGCCTCATACAAAAAAGCTAGAGAAGCTGTGGTTGATAAAATTTTAAACAATAAAATTTCTGCAGATGATTTAGGTACGTCTCCAGAAGATACTGTTATTAATTGTATATTGGTTGAAACAGGAATTTTAAATGGCACAGAGAATATTAGATTACAAACGGTTTTATCTATTATTAAGGATTTCTTTGCTGGAGAAAATAATAATTTTAGCGAATTATATAAACAATTAATGCAACCTCCATACGGAATAAGAAAAGGTATAATTCCTATTTTAATTGCATTTGTTATAAATAAAATGAAGCAATGTGTTTTATTAAGTTTCAAAGGTCAAGAAGTCGAAACAACTGCTTATTATTTAGAATTACTGAACGATGAACCAAGTAATTTTACTTATGTTATAGATGAGATTAATGCATCAAAGGTAAAATATGTTGAAACGTTAGGAAATATTTTTGATTGTGAAATTGGATCAGATATGCCTAAAAATTATACTTCATTGGCTACTTCTATACGTCATTGGTACATTTCATTACCAAAATTTACAAAGCAAATGATAGGCAATTGCAAACCAATTAATTCCAAGAAGTATAAAATGTTAAGAAAACAATTAACTCAAACTAACATAAATTCAAGTGAATTCATATTATTTAGTATTCCTAAAATAATAGGTACGAATGAACTTGAAAAAACAGTATCAGAATTTAAGTGTATGAAAGATACATTAGATATATTTGTATTAGATTATTTGAATGAATTAAAATTTGAAATTAATGAAATGCTTGGATTTGAGCGAAATACTACGTTAAGCCAGTCAGTTAACTATTGGATTGATAATAATCAAACTAGTTTGAATTCTCGGATTTTGAATGAATCCATTAAAAACTTTATATCGATTAGTAAAAATAACATTGATTCAGAAATTAATTTTATTAATAAAATTGCTTATTGTTTTACTTCGTTTTTTGTAGAAGATTGGTCAAATATAACACATGATCAATTTATCTCAGAATTTATGAAATTGAAAGAATTTGAAACTTCGTACGAAAGTTTAAATGATTCTAATGATAAAATCACATTACACATTGATGGAAAAGTATTTGAAAAGAATATAATTGATGAATTAGATGATTCAGTTGAGATTGTCGAGAATTTTATTGAAAGTACTATGGATGATTTTGGTGATTCTCTTACAAATGAACAAAAAATAGCATTATTGGTAAAGATAATGAGAAAGTATTTTTAGTTAGTGGAAATTATTGATGAAAAAAGTTTACTCGTGGAATGTTATTAATAATACTGAATTTTATAAAATTGTGGATAAATCTGTTATTAATAGCAAAGAATCAGGAATACCACATGATATTAGATACTTATTCGATTTTGACAATGATAAAACTATATCAATTATATACAAGAATAGAAGTTTTTCGGCTATGTTAACAACATCTATTATAGACGGAACCATGAGAAGCAAGATTCGTTTTAATTCTTTTATCAATAGTCTTGGGAATAAATTAAAGTTTGGAGATTTTCTATATTTTACGAAACTTGATAAAGACAAATTTGAAGTTGAACTGTTTTGCAATGATTTTATTGATAATGATGAAGTGATAAATGCAGAGATTGAATTTACAAAAGAAGGTAAAAAGATTGTATATTATACTAATCGATATGAAAGAGATGAAAATAATCGTAAAAAAGCAATAAAAATACATGGACTAAATTGTTCAATATGTAATTTTAATTTTAAAGAAAAATATGGTGAAATTGGTGAAGGTTACATAGAAGTACATCATATAAAACCATTATATAGTTTAAATGAAGAAATAATTATAAATCCAAAAACTGATTTGGTTTGCATATGTGCTAACTGTCATAGAATGATTCATCATAGTCGAAATCATATTTTGACACCAATAGAATTAAAAGAAATTATAGCAAAGGAGGAGAAAAAGAAATGATATATCTAGATAATGCTGCAACAACTTTTCCAAAACCTGAAAATGTATATCAGGCTTTGGATAATGCAAATAGAAACAATGCTTTCAATGCAGGTAGAGGACATTACGCAGGTGCTAATAAAGCTTTTTCGATAATAGAAGATACTAGAAATCTATTGTGTAAAAAAGCAAATGCTAAATCAGTCATATTTACTCCTTCTGCTACACATGCTATAAATCAAATTGTTGCAGGTATAGATTTTTTTGAGAATGATATTGTATATTGTTCGCCTTATGATCATAATGCAATCGCTAGAACATTACATGCATTTTCAAAAAAAATTGGATTTACTTTAAAATTAATACCTTTAAAAGCAGATTTGTCTATTGATTTAGATAAATTACAATTTGAAATAATTAAAGATAAACCTAAGGCTGTTTTTTGCACACACGTGAGTAATGTAACAGGATATATACTACCAATTAGTGAGATTAGCGAGATTTTAAAGCAAACAGATTCTATTTTTGTGGTAGATGGTGCTCAAGCTTTTGGTTTGGTACCTGTAAATTGTAATACAATGAATATTGATTTTTATGTATTTGCAGGTCATAAGACTCTATATGGCCCATTTGGAGTAGCTGGTTATTTTACAAATAAAATAAATCTTAAAACAAGTTTTTATGGTGGTACAGGTTCAGATTCTTTAAACTTAGAAATGCCTAAAAATGGAACAATTAAATATGAACCATCTAGTCCTAATGTTGTTGCAATAGCAGGTTTATTTGAAGCGGTAAATTGGACTTTTAGTAATAATATTATTTCTCATGAAAAGGATATGTTTAATTATGCCTACAAAAAAATGGCAGAAATTGATGATATAGTAATCTACAATGATACAAATTTACCTGCGGTAGGAATAATTTCTTTTAATATCAAAGGGTATAATAGTGAAGATTTATCTGAGATATTATATAGAGAATATGAAATTTGCACTCGAGGTGGATATCATTGTTGTCCTTATATTCATGATTATTTGGATACAAAAAAAACATTAGGTACAGTACGTATAAGTTTTAGCTATTTTACTACAAAAAAAGATATAGATATTCTCTGTGACGCTTTAGAAGAACTGGCTTTAGAATAGGAGATTTTTTATGTTACAGAATTTGATACTTGAAGATAGATATAAATCTACTTTAGACAATGAAATAAAAAATAGATTTTTAAATCCGGTTATTAAAGAATCAATTTTATATGAACGAGCCGTTGGTTATTTTTCTAGTTCAATGTTGCTGTATATAATTGATGGATTAGAAGAATTTTTTTCCAATGGTGGTATAATTAAATTAATAACTTCTCCTGAACTAACAGAGGAAGATAAAGCTGCTATAATAAACGGATATAAGAAAAAAGAAGAAGTAATAGAAGAAGCGTTACTAAGGAATTTTGAATTTGAAACTAGTAAGTCACTAAGATACAAGTTTTTGGAATCTCTAGTGAAACAAGATAAATTACAAATTAAAATAGCGGTTATGAAGAATATATCTAGTTATGGTATATTTCATGATAAAACAGGGATTTTTGTTGATGCGGTAGGTAATGAAATAGCATTTTCCGGTTCTTTGAATGAATCTGAAAATGCACTGTGTAATAATTATGAATCTATTCAAGTATTTGCTTCATGGAGAAGTGAATATGAGAAAAAACAAATTACATCAATAAAAAATGACTTTAATAGTCTGTGGGTTGGAAATAATGATTTGGTGGAGATATTTGATGTTCCTAATGCAGTTAAGAATAAAATCTTAACATGCTCTACAACTACTAAAAACAAAGACGCATCTGAAACAAAGAATATAAATGAAGATGTTAAAAAGCCAGAGATACCTGATTTTTTGGCGATACGTCGTGATTATCAAGATAAAGCTATTACTTCATGGAAAAATAATAATTACATTGGATTACTTAATATGGCTACTGGTACAGGTAAAACTTACACAGCACTTATGGGAATGACGGATTTTTACAATGAAGTGAATGAAAAGGTTGCAATCATTATTTTGTGTCCATATATTCATTTAGTGGATCAATGGTATATAGATGTTCTCAAATTTAACTTTAGATGTTTTAAAGCATATGGAAATAGTAGTTTAAAATGGCGTGAAAAATTAGATCAAAATATAAACTGGCTAAATAAAGGAATTAGCAAGCATTTCTGTTGTATTGTTACTACTAGTACGTTTAAATCACTTGATTTTCAACAACGTTTGAATAATATTAAATCAAAAATTTTATTAGTAGCTGATGAAGCGCATAATTTAGGGTCAAAAACATTTAAGGAGTTATTAGATGATAAGTTTGTATATCGTTTAGGTTTGTCTGCAACCCCTGAAAGACATAACGATGAGGAAGGAACAAATCAAATTATGAATTTCTTTCAAAAGGAAGTATTCTATTTTGGTTTAGAAGATGCAATAGGTAAATATTTGACAAATTATAATTATTATCCTCAAATCATTTATTTAGAAGATAGTGAATATGAGGACTATTTAGAAATAACTAAAAAAATACAAAAACAAATGATAATTTGTAAAGATAAAGAACCATCAGATATTCTTAAATCTTTGTTGATTGAACGCTCTAGATTAATTGCAAGAGTAAATGGTAAAGTCTCTAGATTAGAAGAATTATATAATGCTGGTGCAGACTTTGAAGATAGTTTAGTGTATTGTGGTGCAACTTACATTGAAAATGATGATGGTAGTAAAGATAGAAGACAAATTGATGAAATCACTTCGTTATTAGGAAATAAATTAAATTTAAAAGTTGCAAAATTTACTTCAGATGAAGATGCATCTCAACGTATGAATATTATTGATGATTTTGAAAAAAGAAAAATTGATTCGATTGTAGCAATAAAATGTTTAGATGAAGGTGTAAATATTCCATCTATTCGTAATGCATATATTTTAGCTAGTTCAACAAATCCTCGAGAATTTATTCAACGTAGAGGAAGAGTGCTAAGAAAATACGAAGGAAAAACAGAAGCCAACTTATATGATTTCGTTGTATTTCCAAGGCGTATTGATGCAATACCTAAAAATAATAAAAGCTTATTAAAAGTTGAATTTTCATTAATTAAAAGAGAAATTGAACGTGTGTATGAGTTTAGTAAATTATCATTAAATCCATATACATCAATATCTGAAATAGAAGATATATATAATGAGTATTTGCTTATATTAGGAGGAGAGGATTATGAGTACTAATATCAATGAAGAAAAAGTATTTGAATTAATGGGTACAGTAATAGATATAGAAAAGAAGTATTTATATGATAAAAGACTTAAAGGGGCTTTTGAATTTGAGAGAATAAAAGCAATAAGGGAAACTATTGATAAGGAGGTAGATGAAAATGTTGATCAAATCGATAGAGTACAAAAACTTTAGACAGTTTGAAAATTCAAGAATTGAATTCTCTACAGATCCTACAAAAAATACAACAATAATTCTAGCTGGAAACACAAACGGTAAATCCACTATTGTTGAATCATTTAGATGGTGCTTTTATGGGGAATTAAATCTTCCAAAGCCTAAAGAAGTTGCTAACAGAACTGCGTTTAATAAACTTGAAAATCAAGAATCACTAACGGTTTCTGTAAAAGTTGAATTAACTCATCAAAATGCCGATTATATAGTCGAAAGAGAGCAAGTTTTAAAAAATGTTTATGGAAATAAGAGATATAATGTTTCAACTATCTCAATCTCCAAAAAGAACATTAACGGTGTTTATGAAGATGTTACTACTAAAATGGATATTTCAGAAATTGTTCCTTTAGAATTAATGTCATACTTCTTTTTTACAGGTGAACGTTTTGATGTCTTAGTTGATAATAAAGCTGATGGTAAAAGAGATATTAGTAATGCTGTTAGAAGTATACTCGGATTAGAACCAGTAGAGTTTGCTATATCAGATTTGGATAAGGTAAAAGAAAGCTACAGAATAAAAATGATTACTCAAATGGGTGATTCAGCTGAACAACTAACTAATTCTTTAAATACCATATCAAATGAAATTAAAACAGTTAAAGATAAAATTAATAAATTAAAAATTGAAAAATTAGAAGTGATATCAAAAAAAGATGATTTATTTAATAGATTACAAAACAACCCTAACGAAGAGAGAGAGAAAAGATTAAAAGAAATAAATTCGAAAATAAAAGAACATAATAATATTATAGATTTAAATACTCAATCACTTAAATTGTCTTTTAAGAAAATGATAACACCATCGATTTTTGAGAAAATTTATCTTTGTAACAAAGATAAATTTGATAATTTAAAACCTAATGAAAGCAATTTTACTGGTATTGATCTCGCAACTTTAGAAAGAATTTTAACTACTAAAACATGTATATGTGGTCGTGATATATTAGAAGATACAAAAGAATATAATACAATTGTTGAAATTATTGATCAGTTAAAGAAAAAGAATTTAAATATTAACGAAGACCGTGCAGTTTCGAAAGTAAATAGTTTTATTAACAACTCAAAAAATGTTTCTGAATTATTCTTTGTTGAAAACACTCAAAGAATGAGAAATTTATCATCTAGTTTAGAACAATTAGAAAGTTTAGAACTTCAAAAAAATGATGCATTATTATATGATGATAATCAAGAAAGTTTCGAAACTAATAAAAAATTATATGAAGGTTATCATGAAACAGAAATTAATATTCAACGTGAAATTGATGATTTAGAAAATGAAATTATTGAGAAAGAAAAATCGCTTGATGAAATTAATTCTAAGATCGATGAATATTATCAAAAAGAAAAAACAAATAATGCATTAAAACTAAAGTCAGATTATTGTGATAAAATTCAAGAAGAACTAAAATTTTACTATTCTAATCAAGAAAAAACAATTTTGAATAAATTAAATAAAAAAGTAGCCAATTTATTTGAAAATTTAATTCGTACTAAGCACACCATTGAAATCGATTCTAAATATAAGTTTAAAGTTAAAGATGTAGATGGCGTAGAAGCTACTTCTGATGGTGCTGACGTGTTAACTGCGATGGCATTTATTGGAGGATTAATTTCATTGGCTAAAGAAAATAGTGAAACATTAAATTCATATGAACCATATCCATTAGTTTTGGATTCGCCATTTGGTAAATTAGAAAAGACACATCAACAATCTGTCTCAAGATTTTTACCTGGAATTCCCGAACAATTTGTATTATTAGTTTCTGATTCTCAATTTACTGATACTGTTTCTGAATCATTAGAATCAAAAATAGGAAAAATGTGGACAATTGAAACTGAATACAGTTCTGAAGGTGACAAAAAAGCTGTAGTTAAAGAATACAAATATTTGGAGGATTAATATATGTTTCAGGAAAATTTAATTTTTTATGGAAAATATTCTGATTATATGGAAAATCTTAATGATTTACAGATTTTTGAAAGACTAATTGACATTGCTTTTCTATCTATAAATGTCGGAATTCTATTTGATAAAAAAGGGAAAAATGAATCATCATCAAAGAAAAAAGAAATTTTTGCATCTACTTTAAATAATGAAAGTGATAATTTCAAGATGTTAGCTATAGCTGCATATTTAAAAAACGTTAATATTGAAGATATAAGTCATGACCAATTAATGATTGATCTATTTATTGATTTAGAAAATAGTTTAAAATATGATGATGAAAAAAGATGCCTTAAAAAATATGAGTATTTAAAAGAATATTTATTTGGAGGATTAGAAGTATTGAATAATATTGTTTGCGCAAATGCATATGATAAAATTGATAAAATTAAAAACTTAGAGAGATTTTTAGATCAAATCGGTCAAATAAATAATAAGGGCAGTATCAAGATTATAGAAAGCTTATTATCGTAAATGATTATTAATTTCGATGATTTATTAAGAAACTATTCAAGTAACACGAAAAGAAACTATATTTCTATAACTAAAAACTTTTTTGAAAACAAAAAGGTTGGTGAAATCACAGTAGCTGATTTCACCGAGATAAAAGTGCAAGAGGTTGAAGCTTGGATAGAGAAATTAAAAAAACAAGGAATTGCCCAAAAAACAATAAATACTAAAATTACTGGTTTATCAACTTTATGTAAATTAATTTCAAATAACTACAATTGTCCTGTTAATAGCGCCTTTGATGGGCTTCGTAAAAATACTTCAGACACAAAAGATACTAGATTTACTCAGTCAGTATTATTAGAGGATTGGGAAATTGAAAAACTGAAAGATACAACTAATTTATCCTCTGATAATTTGATTGAATTAAGGGATTCAATTATTATAAATTTATTGATTCAAACAGGACTTAAAAGAAGTAATATATGTAACATATTAGTATCAGATGTTCATGAAACAAGTATTGATGTTTATGATAAAAATGAAATTTTTGAATTTCATATATCTAATGAATTGATAATTGCAATTCGTAAATATATAAATATGAGAGGTATCTCTTATAATGATGAAGTTCCGTTACTTATCTCTCATTCAAGCAATTCAACAGATACTCTTTTAAATGCTACAACAATTTATCGAACAGTAAAAAATTATGCAATTAAAGCAGGTTTGAACATAGAAAGAGTAAAAGCTGAAAATATTCACAAATATGTAGATTATAAAAAAGCAACAATGCCTTTAATTAACTTTGAAATAATTAATAGAATCAATGAAAAAATATATTTTGTTTTTAATACTGATAATATGAATTATAGTGCATATAGGGATGTAATGCTTTTATGTTTATTAGTAAATTATGGATTATCTAATGTTGAATTATGTGGTATAGATATTTGTGACGTAGATTTAAAATCAAATACTATAAAAATATTAACAGGTGAACGAAAACGAATAATTAATTTAGAAGAAAATCATAAGCAATATTTGCAAAAGTATTTAATATATAGAAATAATATTGATTCTAATAAAAAACTATTCGTATCATTGCCAAACTATAATGAACTTGATCATACTTCAATTAGACGTATTATATATAGGTTACTCGAAAGGTTTGAATTACCTGTCATAACACCAAGTGAATTTAGATTAGATTATATTAGAAGAGTTTATTCTGATTCCAAAAATGTAAAAAATATAAAAGAAATAACAGGACATAAATCTGATGTGGTATTTGTAAATACTATAAGAAAAAAATATAGATAAATTGACTGCTTTAATAATTTTCATTTGAATAATTTAATTAGATGGAAATGTCAATAACATTTTTAAGATCTAGTTTTGTTTTTACAATCTGAATCATTTTTGTGTCTAAGTTAATTTTAGATACTTTTCCTTCGATTTGAATGTACTGATTATTATCGTAGTAAGTTACTTTTACCATCATTCCAACCTTAATTTGATGTACTTTGCAGTCAAGTTCTGCTAGATCATCTTCAGATAGTATTTTTTTAGGAACAATAATTCTTTCTTTTTCTTTCAGAATTTCTCTAAAACCTTTGAGAGCATCAAATGATTGAAATATTTGAGCTCTACTTGCTCTTGTTTTATGCATTGTGACCACCTACCAATCCATTACGTTTTCTTTGTGTCGCTTTTTCATAGAAATTCATACCTTTTAATACAGCGTTTTTTCCATATTTGTTTCGGATATGTACGAGTGCTTCTTGCACTCTTTTTTCTTTTTTTATATCTTCTTGATCAGCAAATAAATCAAACTGTTCATAGATCTCGTCTTTAACATTGCCAAAGCTGATTCCTATCTGTCTTATTGGATAGTTCGGATTGATGATCTTTTTATATAATAGTTTAAATTCTTCAAGCAAGATTCGATAAGAATTCGTTGTGTTGGTAATCTTTCTAGATCCTCTAGAGGGCTTTATACAGTTCTTGGAATAGCCAACATATAATGAGATATGGTTCGTAACAAGATGTTTTTCAGTTAATTGCAATATATTAGATTCGACCATTTCCTTCATAATTAAATATGCATCTTTGTAATTATAGTCTTCGAATAAGATTTGAGAGTTAGATATCGAATTTGATGATGGTCTATAAGCCTTGATGTCGCTAATCTCTGTTGGTTCTTTTCCCCAGGCATGATCAATAAGATATTCAGCATTTATACCAAATAATTTATACAGGATTTTTTCATTATAATGAGCTACACCATAAAGATCTTTGATTCCTAGCATCGCTAACCTATTAGCGGTTCCAGGTCCTATCATCCAAATATCTGTAATTGGTTGATGATGCCATATAAGTTGTTTAAATAAATCTTCATCTAAATATCCCATACAATCTTTTGCATGTTTTGCAGTAATGTCTAATGCAACTTTAGCTAGAAATAGGTTTGTTCCAATTCCAACTGTTGCAGTAATACCAGTTTGATCATATATTTCGTCAAGAATCATCTTTGCTAATTGTTTTGGTGTTGCATTATAAAGATTCATGTAGGTAGTAATATCTAAGAAGGATTCGTCAATTGAATTGATTATTTCGTTATGGCGCAGCCTTATTTTCGTTTTATGATGTACCAACGTTTCACAAAATTTATACCATTGATTCACAGTACGATGAACCATTCGTTTAATAGTGAATGGCGCAGCTTAAAATATAATATTTACATAACTCCTTTTATAATAGGTTTGTAGGTATATATGTATGTATCTACCCTGTACAAAGAAAGGAGTTTTTTATTATGGTAAAAAAGTACAAGGAAATTTTGCGATATTACAATAATGGTTTTTCGCAAAGACAGATTGCAGATCTAACCGATGTTTCTAGAGGTACTGTAATCAAAGTAATCAATGCATTCAAATTATTGAATGTTCCATGGGAGGAGGTGCGATTTTTAGATGACTTTGAATTAGAGGAAATGTTGTTTCCACAAAGAAATATTGATTCAATGTATTTAGAACCTGATTATAAGTCATTATCAAATGAATTAACTAAAAAGGGTGTTACTAAAAAGGTTCTTTGGGAAGAGTATATACGAAATTGTGATGCCATCAATAAGATGCCTTATAAATATACTCAGTTCTGCGTTAAGTTTAATAAGTACCTTGAAGTCAATAAAGCTACCATGCATTTTGAACATATCCCAGGTGAGAAGACGGAAGTGGACTGGGCCGGGCAAACAATATCAATCATTGACTATGATATAGGTGAAACAAAAAAGGGATATTTATTTGTAGGAGTATTACCCTATAGTCAGTATGTCTATGCCGAAATAACAGATGATATGAAACAGGAAAACTGGATCATGGCCCATGTACACATGTTTAATTTCTATAAAGGAACTACACCGATACTTGTATGCGACAATCTTAAGACTGGTGTTATCAAACATCCAAAGAATGGAGAAATCGTTCTAAATGATGCATACAAGGAAATAGCTGATTATTATGATATAGCGATCATTCCGGCAGCTGTACGTACGCCAAAAGCAAAACCGAGCGCTGAGGGAAGCATTGGTAAATTAACAGCGAATATTTTGGGACGATTACGTAATGAGACCTTTTACAGTATCTATGAAGCAAATCAGCTCGTTAAGCAGCTTTTAAAAGAATTTAACAGTCACCAATTTCAAAAAAGAGACGAGTCTCGGATTTCTGTATTTTTATTAGAAGAACAATCTAAATTGCGACCGCTTCCTAAAGAACCTTATGAATATGGATATTGGAAACAAGCAACAGTGCAATATAATTATCATGTATCAATAGAAAAAATGTATTATTCCGTTCCATATACGTACATTCATCAAAAAGCAAATATACGTGTTACGAATAATACGATTGAAATCTACATAGATCATCGAAGAGTATGTTCACATCCTAAATTAAAAGGAAGAACCGGGCAGTATTCAACCAATCCAGATCATATGCCACCGAATCATCAAATGGCAAGCGAATGGAATGGAAAAAGATTTATTAACTGGGCCAATAAAATTGGACCGAATACAGAAATAGTAATCACAAGACTGCTCGGTTCTTATAAAGTTGAGCAGCAGGCATATAATGGATGCCGTTCCATATTGAAGTTGGCAGACTCAAATACACCGGCAAAGTTAGAAAAAGCTTGCGCAAAAGCTCTTTCTTTGATCCACTCACCCCGCTATAGAAATATTAAGTTAATCATCCAACATATTCAAGAAAATAATGATGAAATAGAAAAAATAGAAAATGATAATACAGGCGCATTATTAAGAGGAAGCAATTATTACGGAGGAAATACAAATGAATAAGGATACGATGGAAAAATTGGCACAGTTGAGATTACTAGGAATGTTACGTGCGTATAAAGAACAATATAGATTGAATAACATAGAAGAAATGACATTTGAACAACGTATTACTCTTTTGGTCGACGCAGAAATTGATAGCAGACATAATCATCTAATTGAACGCTTGATTAAGAATGCACAGTTATCTGATAAAGGAGCATCTATTGAAGATATTAAATATTATGCGGATAGACAATTAAAAAAAGATTTGATTGAAGAACTGGCAACAAATAAATACATTGATAAAGGAGAAAATATAGTCATCGTAGGAGCTACCGGAAGTGGAAAAAGTAATTTAGTTGATAATGGTTTAATTAAAAGAAAAAGATTAAGAAACAGAAGATAGATTTATAATCTTTAATAAATTAAATTGATAAGTTTTATAAAAATGGCTATTGAAATTTCAAAATATAAATAAAAGAAAATTTAATTAAGATATTTGAATCAGGAAAAAGAGGATGGCAAATGAAAGTTTTATTAGTAGAACCGGGATATAAAAATAAATATCCCCCACTAGGATTGATGAAAATAAGTGCTTATCATAAGTCTTTAGGAGATGAAGTTGTTTTTGTAAAAGGAGAAGAAAGGTCTCTTAGAGGTATGAAATGGGATAGAATATATATTACAACATTATTTACTTTTTATTGGAATAGAACAATAAGAACTATACGATATTATATAAATAGTGTCGAGCAAAGAAATAATATTTATGTTGGAGGAGTGTTAGCAACATTACTATATGAAGATTTATACAACGAACCATCTTTGAAAGGTATTACTATTTTGAGAGGATTGTTACACCAACCAGGTATTCTTGGGAATAATGAAATCATTGTAGATAGAATTACTCCAGACTACGATATTATTGATACAACAAAAAATCCATATCTAAAAAAAGAATATAAAATAACAAATGCATATATAACTTCGACAACAAAAGGATGCATTAGAAAATGTGAATTTTGTGCAGTAAAAACTTTAGAACCAATATATTGTCCTTATATAGATATAAAAGAACAGATTCAATACATTAATGAGACATTTGGTGAAAAAAGGCATTTGATGTTAATGGATAATAATATACTAGCTTCAAATAAATTGGAGGACATCGTAGATGATTTGATTCAATTAGGTTTTGGAAGAGAAAATAAATCATATGTTAGTTCACAAAATAGAAAATTAACTAGATATATCGATTTTAATCAAGGTACTGATGCGCGATTAATTACAGAAGACACAATGAAATTACTATCAAAATTAGAAGTTAGACCTTTGAGAATTGCTTTTGATCATGCAGATGAAGAAAATGTTAAATTATACATTAATGCTCAGAGGATAGCAGCAAAATATAATTTTAAAGTTCTATCAAACTACATTTTGTTTAATTTTGAAGATACACCATATGAATTGTATTATAGGTTAAAAATTAATATTGAGTTAAATGAAGAGTTTGAAAGTCGAGGATTAAAAACACGAATTTGGTCTTTCCCAATGAAATATATGCCTTTAGCAGGGGAACATTGTAAAGATAGAAAATATGTGGGTAAACATTGGAATAAAAAATTATTGAGAGGAATGCAGTGTGTCTTAAGTGCCACCCATGGTGTTGTAGGACCAAATAGAGAGTTTTTTGAACATGCATTTGGAAAAGATTTTGATGAGTTTTTAAAAATATTATATATGCCAGAAGATTATATAATACACAGGAAAGAAAATACTGAAAATAAAAATATTCAGTATTATATGGAGAAATTTGATGGATTAGGAAATAAACAAAAAGAGATTTTTATAAATTTGATAAGTAATAATTCATTTCAAGATGTTAATTTAAGAGATGAAGTTAACGATATAAAAGTATTATACAAAATGTATTGTTAAAGGAGGGTTAGAAAATGGGAGTTTATAAAGAATGGATGAAATTAAGTGTTAATGATCTTTTGCTAGATAAATTAAATCCAAGATTGCAGTCTAGATTAATTATAAATTTAGAACAATATAATGAAGATGAAACACAATATATTTTAATGTTTTATCTAATTGCAACAGATCAAGTAGACGATTTAATCACAGATATTATTCAAAATACTGAGGTTGCAAGAGAATTATTAGAAAATGATGTTATTTTAGTCCAAAAAAGTAAAGATAGCTATGTTGTTAGAGAAGGAAATAGGAGATTATGTTCTTTAAAATTTATTTTTAATAATAATTTAATTAATGAATTGTTAGAATTTGTAGAACAAAATAAAATCTTAAAAGAAGTAAGTGATATATATGATAAATTTTTAAAGTCTGTATTTTCAATAAAAAGAACAATAAATAATATAGATACTGAAAATATTGAGTTGAAAAAATTGTCTAATATCGAATGTAAAGTTTATGGAGATGATGAAGAATCTAATCATACTTTGAATTTGATTTTAAGGAGATTACATATTTATCAAAAGAAAGAGTGGTATCCTGCAGATAGACAATTATTTGAATATATTATTATTATGGAAGAGTTAAAAAAAGGAGCTGTGGATATTAATGATGCTATCGAAAAATCATTGTCTGTTGACCAAGAAGGTGTTGTTAATAATGCTCGTCAAAAAAGTCAGATGAAAAAACTGTTTGAACAAAGTAATTTTTACCACTATTTGCTAAATAGAATAAGTTTATATGAAAACAAGATAATAGTGGATAAAATGTCATATTTAATAAAAAAGAATCCATTACCATTATGTGAAACTTTGTTGACTAGGCTGAAGGCAGATTATAACATTCACTTATATTATGATATGGATGTATATGATAGAGAAAAAAATTGTTTCAATTACTCATTGTACCAAAAAGATGGAAAAATAATAATTAGAGAATTAGATTTTTTTGTTGACGAATTAGTAAAAGAAATTTTAATTTCAAGAAACAAACCAATTTCACATGAAAAATATAAAAATACGAAATCTTTTGCAGAACTTTTTGCGGATATAATCAACAAGTATATTTTTGATATATCAAATAATAAAGATGAAAAAAAAGAAAAATTTATTAATATTTGGCAAACTGAAACTTTTGATTATGATAAATTTAAAAAAAATTATATCGGAGATGAAGCGCCTATAATATATTATAATGGACAAATTCAATCTTCGTTTTTATCTAATATTCCTGGTGAATGGAAATTTGAATTAACTACTGAAATATTAAATGTGTTAGTAAAAGAACCGAAGGTTCCAACAATAATACAAAAAATGACCACAGTATATATAAATAAAAAATATAATTTTGATCAATTATGCACCTTTAAAAACAGTTATGATGAAGAAAAGGGACTACAACCTCTTCATCCTCCTAAAGTTGATAAAAGTGATGCGGTCGATATAATCCCTAAAGAAATGACAATCAGTTTTAGAATGCCAGGTTTGTATAACATTACATGGGGAATGCGTGACAAAATGACAAGAAAAGAGTGTACTCATTCTTTTACTATATTGGCACAAGAGTATAAATTAAAAGAAGTAGGCGAAAAAAATTTACCTCAAATAAACTATATAAGAAGTTATTTTAATAAAGATAACTTAAATATTGAAGATGATATTTCTAGATTTATTTTTGAAATAAATAATGTTATGAATGATGACCATATTGAAATGATTTTTGTTGCTTCATTTAGGTCCTTGGTAGAATTGGTGTGTAACGATATAATTAAGAGATTAAATATTAAGTTTGATAAATCTGATTTAGGACCTAAATATGATAAAGTTATGAAATATGCATTAAAAAAAGAAAATTTTTTGAATATTGTTAAGGTTAAATGTTCTCCAGAGCAATATGATATAGTTAATAGTTTTACCAAACAAGTTTCCACTGATGTAAATAATGCTGGGTTTATTTCTTTTTTAAATTTGAGTACACATTCTACTGGGCGTTTTACTGATAAAAAAATGGTAAAAGAGAGAAAAATTTTTGTAGAATATTTGATTAACTATTTGGATTTTTTAAATGATCATAATGATATACAGTATAATGATAATTAATTTAACTTATATGAAATTAATGTAGTTTTTTGGAAGATATAAGTATATTAATTACATTTTGAGTATAAAGTTTTGGCAATCATTAATAAACATTTATGAAATATTTTCCATAAAAATGACAGTTTTAGCAATATAAATTACAATGACTTATATTTTATGTTTGAATTTGGATACCCATTTATTGTATAGAGTGGATTAGTAATTTAACCCATACTATTTTAAAGTGTGTCAGGCATGGCATATATCTAGCTGGTGAAAGTCCAGTCACAGGTAGTTACTGCCAAGTGTAGTGAACCACAAGCCGTTGGTAGTGATGTCATGGGTGAAGGAGGAAGTGGTGTAACAAATCTTACGAACCTACGAACAGAAACTTGATGAGGTTAAATGGTGGATAAGGTTGCTAGACAAATCGAAGTCCAAAAGGTAAACGTAAAACCAAGACAGTAAATCAAGAAGTTGTGAAGAGAAAGATATATGTCTTATTCTGGGAGGTCTTATGGACGATGAAGTCTAGAAAATTTTAAAATCAGTGATAGTACCAATGTATTATAATTAAACAACGGAAGAAACCAAAGGCAATTTATAGAAATCTAATGAAATTAAATGTAGCGTGTAAGTGTAATTTCAGTGAAGAGGATATCTATAAATGTGCTAATACAAGGTTAGGATGGTACAGAAGAAGTGGAATGAATATAGTAAATTACACGTTATCACCCAAAGTTCTAAGCATAAAGAAAAAGGAAAGACCAGGTTTAGTCAATCCTTTGAATTACTATCTTAAGAGTTTGTGATTCGATATAAATGTAGAGCCGTATACGAGACCTGTACGTACGGTTCAATGGGAGGGGGCAATGAATCAAGGATTTATTCCGCTACCCTATTACACTATATTATTTTGTGCTTACTATTTATAAAAAAGTATTTCATATTTATAAAAATATATTATAATGTAAAAGCATTAAAAATGTAAATATGTAGGGGAAGAAGGTTTGATATGATTAAATTTTTTAAAGTAAACATAGAACCTAAAAAAAGGTTGAGAATGATAGAAGTAATATTTTCAATAGGGTTATGTATTGCTTCAATTATATCAATTGGATATGGCTTGTTTGATATTAATGCTAATATTGAAGATATACAGTTTAAACAAAGTATCCAGATGACAAGAGATACTGACTTAGAAGACTACAGTGAAGATAACACGATTTGTGATGTTACCTATATAAATGGTGACAAGCAGCTAATTGTATCTTATTCATATGAAGACTATGTTAAATTAGATGATAAGACAATTACAGCATATGAATACGAAACAAAAAATGGGACAAAATTATATTTTGATCACCAAAATATAAACGATCAAGAAGTACAGTATGCCTACAAACAAGTAAGAGCTAATGAATTAGCCTCATTATTTAACTTTGGGATTGCTTCTTTAATCTTGATGTTATCCATTTTAATTATGATGTTATTTGCAAAACAATTTACAACCTATGAAAAATCATGGTTTATTTCGATCATGGTTCTAGCAACGATTTTTTCCGTAGTTTTCCCAGAAGAAAGTGCTAATGGGGTAAATGGAATTATCATTATGCTGCTTTATTTATTGGATACATTCTTAAATATTCTTTGTGAATTATTGATTTCTAAACAATCACGATATAATTTTCTTGTTTCGGTATTAGTTGAAATTGTTGAAATTGCTATATGTGTAGTATTAATGTATCGATTTGCTACAATGGCAACAACATTATTTTTCTGGCTGCCAATTGATATTATTAGTTACATAAATTGGTCAAAACATAAAGATGATGAAGAAAATGAATTAACAGTAGTAAGAAAACTAAGAGGATACCAGGAAGTTTTAGTTATCATCGGAATCATTGTTTGGACGTTTGTAATTGGATATCTTATTAGTGGTTTAAATATTGCCACGGATTTCTACAACAATGAATTATTAGAAACATTCATTATCTATATTGATGCTTGTGCCTCAGCAGTAGGGATTGCAAATGGTTTATTTATTTTCTTTAGGTTGCAAGAGCAGTGGATTGCATGGTATATTTGTGCATTTCTTGAAGCCGTTATAAATATTATTTCGGGACAATATGTTTTATTAGTTCTAAAACTAGGCTATTTTACTAATACAACATATGGTTATATCAAGTGGAGCAGATATATTAAGGAACATACAACAGAGAAACAAGCACAAATATCATAATGTGTCTTGAGGAATGATGTTAAAATTGATAGAATAAAGTATATATTAATATGAGCAAGATTAGGAGTGAAAATATGGCTATATTAGCAGGTGATTTTAAAACAGGATTAACTTTGATTGTTGATGGTGATCCTTGTCAAGTTATGGATTTTCAACATGTAAAACCAGGTAAAGGAGCAGCCATCTTAAAAACAAAGATGAGAAACTTAAAAACTGGAGCGATTCAAGAAAGAAACTTTAATGCTTCGACTAAGTTTGAAGCAGCAAATATTTCAAGAAAAGATGCGCAATATTCATATGAAGCAGATGCTACTTTTTATTTTATGGATCTAGAAACATATGAAACATATGAATTGGCAGAGGATCAAGTAGGGGACAATAAATATTATATTATTGAAGGTTCAACTGTTTCATTAATGTTCTTTGACGGGTTATTGTTATCAGTATCTGTTCCTGAAAAAGTAGAATTAACGGTGGTTGAAACGGATCCAGCCATCAAGGGTGCACCATCTAACCAGACAAAAGATGCCGTTACTGATACAGGGTTAACATTACGGGTTCCTCAGTTCATTGATACTGGAGAAAAAATCGTTGTGTTTACAACTGATGGAAAGTATGCTGGAAGAGCTTAATAAGCTCTTTTTTAAAATTATGAATAAAATTGTATTGATTACTGGGGGGGCTAAAGGAATTGGCAAAGCAATTGCTTTAGAATTGGCAAAACAAGGATATGATATTGTAATTAATTATTTAACATCTAAAAAAGAAGCTGAGGCATTAAAAAATATGATTATTGATGATTATGGAGTACGTTGTTTGGCTATTGCAGGAGATGTTTCTAAGGAAGATAAAGTAGATGAAATGGTATCTTTGATTGAGTCAAAACTTGGTGGTGTTGATATTTTGATCAATAATGCAGCTGTAGATTTATCAAATTTATTTCATTTAAAAAATGCTGAAGAATTTAGAAAAACATTAGATGTAAATGTAGTAGGAGCATTTAATTGCAGTAAACGTGTTTATCGCCATATGATCGATCAAGAATATGGGAAAATCATTAATATTGCTTCGACCAATGGCATTAATACCTATTATCCGATGTGTATTGATTATGATGCATCTAAAGCTGCATTGATTTCTATGACACATAATCTTGCCTTTGAATTTGCACCTTTTGTTAATGTAAACTGCATTGCTCCAGGTTTCATTGGTACGGAAAATGAACTGAATGGTTATGATGAGCAATTTTTAAAAGAAGAAGTTGAAAAAATCATGGTCAATCGCTATGGTGATCCTCAAGAAGTAGCTTATTTAGTAAAGTTTTTAGTAAGCAAAGAAGCTGATTTTATTAATAATACCGTAATTCGAATTGATGGTGGACAAAAAGGAAGTTGCTAATTCAACTTCCTTTTCATATTTGATAATGCTAATAAAATAGATAATTTTCCATACTCAAAAGTTAAACCGCCTTGCATATATAAGGTATATGGTTCAATAACTGGGGCATCAGCACTTAATTCGATCGTACTGCCTTGAGTAAAGCTGCCAGCAGCCATAACTTCATCAAAAGGATATCCTGGCATTGGAGCTGGTAAAACATGGACAAATGAATCAATCGGACTAGTTTGTTGAATGCCTTGAGTAAAGCTTACTAAATTCTCCTTAGATTTAAGTTCTAATGTTTGAATAATGTCAGTCCGTGGTTCATCATAGCGAGGAGATACGTTTGAATATTCTAGTTTTTCCAACATATAAGCTGTAAATATAGCAGTTTTTAATGCGTTTTTTACAGCATTGGGTGCCATAAAAATCCCTTTAAAAAAAGCATTGTTTAAATTGAAATTAGCCCCTAAATCTTTTCCAATTCCTGGAGCTGTTAATCTTTCCGCTACCATATAAACTAAATTTTGATTACCGGCTACATATCCTCCAGTTGGAGCAATCCCGCCACCAAGATTCTTCATTAAAGATCCGACAACAATATCAGCACCAACATGCCCGGGTTCTTTGGTTTCTACCAACTCGCCATAACAATTATCTACCATAATAATTACTTCATCATTTACTTCACGAATCTTTTTAATGATCCGTTCAATCTTTGCTATCGATAATGACTTACGATGCGAATAACCCCTAGATCTTTGAATTTCAACTAATTTAATATTCTTTTCTTTTAAGCGTTCAATAATCATTTGATCATCAAAATCGTCATTAATTAATTCAATTTGTTCATACTTCACTCCGGCAGCTTTTAGCGACTGACTTGAATCTCCGCTTATCCCAATCATTTCCTGAAGCGAATCGTAAGGAGCACCAGACAATGAAATCATTGTATCACCATGTTTCAATAAGGCTGAAAGAGTTATGTATAAGGCATTTGTTCCGCTCATAATTTGAGGCCGTACTAATGCATCCTCACAACCAAGAACCGTTGCAAAAATCTTTTCAATCTTATTTCTTCCCTCATCATAGTTTCCATAACCGTTGATATCACTAAAATCTGAGTAAGAGACTTTGTTTTCAATAAAAGCAGATAAGATTCGATTAGAATTTGTTAGACAAATAGAGTCGATCTTTTCGTAGATATCATGTAAAACTGTATCAGATTCTTTAGCTAAAGTAAGTAGATCCGGATTTATTTGTTCAAGTATCATAAAAAACCTCCTATAAATAATACATTGTTTATTATACACATTTTTTGATTAATTGCATTGGTATAATATCTATTAACTATAATCTATCTATCATTGAGTGCTCATATTAATGAGCAACAAATGATGACTGATGAATTTTTTCTACCCATTAATATTTATAAATTAGATGATGAGTTGAAAATTTAATCAAATTAAACACCATGGACGCTCTTAATTGAGCTCTCTAAAAAATTGCGGGATAAAAATTAAATAGCTTTAAATACTTACGGGGTCAATGCTTTAAATTGACTTTATTAGATTTTGAAATATGGATTATTATTGAAAATTTATAAATTAAGAGAAGTAGCGCTTATATCTTAATTTAAAAAGATTAGTAAATTTGTATGAATTTGACGAGTTCGAATAAGAATATGATAGATATGCGCTTTAAAATATTGATTACAAATTATTAAAACGATATTGAATGGTACTAGCTTGTGATATCAAGTTATTATCAATAATTTGCATAATAATTGTGCTTAGCTTAGCAAAGCAAACCCTTTGTAAAATTTATAGAAGAAGTTGAGGTTAAAAAGATCAATGAGATATATTTTGAAAATTATTTTTTGATGCAATAAAAGTCAATTTTCGAAAGCCTTCATTTTATATTTGATTATTATTGTTTTGTACATTATGAGTATAAGTTTTCATTATATAGAAAGTAATTATTTATATTATATTGATATGAATAAAAGAGTAGATTTACTTAAAAAAATATCTAGTTTAGATTTTAATTTATTAAAATCTAAAGATATAACTAAGAGAGAGTATGATGATATTTTGGATAAGATGAAAAATCATCACAGTGATAGTTGAGAAGTCATAGATAATAATATAAAATCCATATCTGGTCCGTTTCTACCATTTTTAGTAATGCTATTTGTTCCGTTTATGAATACTTTCAAGAGTAATGCTCAAAAGGTAGGAGCTATTATTATGATGCTAATTATTTCTATAATATTTGGTTTTTAGGTATGATTATCCCACCATTGCCTATTAGATGGTTAAATTATGTGATACTAATATCTATAGAAATAGTTTTATATTTTTTAGAATATTTTGAGTGCTTAATTTTTAATAGTCATTTAGAATAATATTGAAATATAAATATATAGATAAAAGAAATATGATTACAAAAGAGTGACTGTCTAAACTAATAAGACAAGTTGGTAAAAATATTTATTTTTTAAGCAATGAGAACATATGTGGTATATAATAAAAAATGATATATTCTATAACTACAATGATAAGTTGTATTAAATAAAGGTTATTAGAAGTATTTTTTGTAAAAAGAGAATATTGAGTATAGAAAATTTGATGGACTTATAGTCCTAAGAGCTGCCATATGTAAATCAGATACATCTGTTTTTTATGAAATAAGGATACAAAATTAATGTGCTATTATTATGATGAAGATTTAAAATTTTTTAAGGATGGTGATGAAATTATGAAAGAAGTAATCGTTTCAGCAGGATTAGTATACATATATCTTAATGGATATTTAGAAAATGAAAGGCTGCATATTCAATCCATTGATACTTATAGCTGTTTAGAAAATGGCTTTTATCAACGTGTAATAGAGGCTTCAACAATAGCTAATGAAGTTGATGAAATAGTACATATTTTTGCTGTTGTTGGAGTTAAAGAAAAAGCAAATCAAATATATTCTATGATAGAGAAAAGATTAAAGAATAATTTTAATAATATTATAGCTGGGAAAAATATTAAAAAATCTTCGAAAATGCTAGATAAAACAGGTAATGTTTTTTTTCGCTGTGTTCAAGAGTTTTTTTGTGAACAATTAGATCATTTTCCTAAACAAGTTAATTACGATTTTAACGATTTTACTATCAAAGGAATTTGTTCTAGCCGCTTACCGGATTATGTAGGAGATTCTATTACGAATGAAATTATTTATATATGGCTAGAACGCGAGAAACCAATGTTGTGTGGTAGACAATTGATGATAAGATCTTTCTTTGTGCGTGATTTTATTGGGAGAAAAGTTATAGCCTCACTTCCTAACAAAGAGAATGAATCATGGCGATTCATTTTTGAAGGGGGTCATCAGATTTCAATGAATGAGAAATTTTCTTATTTAAAAGAAACATTACATCCAGATGATTTAGGTGGATTCTGTTCATCAAATATACAAAGTATATTAATGAACCCAATTTATGCATATGGTCAATGGTTTCAACCAAATGATGTTTGCGAAGAATGGCATAAAGTGTTTCTTTATCTATGTGCTATTTCAGATAATGAGTGGAATGAAGTAAGTATCTCCAAAATATATGATAAGTTTTTAGATTTTCTTCGAAAAAATATATGTATTACAATGGAGGCTCCTTCTTTAATTTCTAAAAGTGAATATTACAAAATATTATTGATTCATATTATAAATTTCCGTAGTTTCCTTAAAGGAGAAGATGAGCCAGTACTTTCTAAAGATTTGCTCCAAACAATGAACTCAAGGTATGTATATTTGCCATATCTGTGGGAATTGATTCCCCCAAATACATATAAAAATAGATTTTCAGCTAATAATTTTAAAAAGCAAATAAATGAAGCTATGAAAGAAAATGATTCTTATATAAAAGGAATTCTTTGGGAAAATGCTATAGCATATGTGTTAAACAATATAGAAGGTTTAAAAATCACTGGTAGAAGAATTCGGACATGTAATCAAGAAATAGATATCAGTCTTGTAAATATATCATTAGATGATCAACTTTGGCAATTGGGAGCATATATCTTGGTTGAATGCAAAAATTGGAGTTCGCGTGTAGGCGTACACCAAATTAGAAATATCGCACATATTTCTAATTTGAAAGGAAATAGAACAGCAATTTTATTTGCCTCAAACGGGATAACTAGCGATGCACAAAGAGAAATCTATCGATTGGCAATTGAAGGTTGTTTTATTGTTTGCGTTACTGTTGACGATCTTCTTCAAATGACAAGTGCTAAAGAGTGCAAAATACTTATTTTAGATAAGTGGAATCTTTTACAAGAAAATGTAGAATTAACTACGATATTATAATTATAGTATAAATAATTTCCATTTGTTGTCTATTTTTACTAAACTATAAAAATAGTGGTTAATTTTAGTGAAATCAATATTTAAATAAGATAATAATATAAAAGATATATGTGTTAATTCATACAGTTTCATAAATAATGGATGATTCTAATTAATGTATTATTTGAAGCTGCATATTATTTTTGGAGTTTATTAATATCAATGAAAATTAACATATAATTTTGTTTTCATTAATTTATTGATATTATGTTATACTTAAATAAATAGTTTTTAATTTGGGGTGAAGTTATGATAGTATATCAAGAAACAAAAGAACAATTTCTATTAGATGTATATAATGATAAAATAGATGAAAAAATAGAAAAATTAGTATTTGAAAGATTGAATAGAAGAACAGGCTATAGCGAATACCAAACATGGATGAATTCAATGCAATACATGTATAAAGTATTGGAAAATAAAGCTATACCATCAAATAGTATTGTTGCAATAGAGTACAAAGTACCTAATTCTAATAAAAGAATTGATTTTATTGTCAGTGGTGAAGATGAACAAGGTAGAGAAAGTGCTATAATTATTGAATTAAAACAATGGCAAAGTTTAAATAAGATTGAAAATATGGATGGATTAGTAGAAACGAAATTAAATGGTCATTTAACACCAGTAGCTCATCCATCATATCAGGCATGGTCATATGTTAGTTTAATTGAAGATTATAATGAAGATGTAAGAAAATATAAAATTAATTTGCAGCCATGTGCTTATTTACATAACTATCGAAAGAAAGAATATGATGATTTAGTAGACTTATGTTATGAATATTATTTAGATAAAGCCCCTGTTTTTACCCGTGGTGATACTAAAAAATTAGCAATGTTTATTGCTAGATATGTAAAAAAGGGCAATCCTGATGTAATGTATCATATTGATAGTGGTAAAATTAAGCCGAGTAAATCACTACAGGATAGTTTAACTAATATGTTAAAGGGTAAACCAGAGTTTACCTTGTTAGATGAACAAAAAGTTACTTATGAAAAAGCTCTTGCTATTGCTAAAGAAAATTCTGCTAGAAAACAAGTTTATATTATTCATGGTGGTCCTGGAACTGGTAAAACAGTTATCGCAGTTAATATGTTAGTTGAATTGATCAATCGAGATAAAAATACTATTTATGTAACTAAAAATTCTGCACCTCGTGAAGTATATCAAAAGAAACTAACTGATGGTGGATATAAAAAGGTTTATATTAATAATTTATTTAAAGGTTCAGGTGTTTTTATAAATGCGAATGAAAATGATTTTGATTGTATAATAGTTGATGAGTCACATCGCTTAAATGCAAAATCTGGAATGTATCAAAATAATGGAGAAAATCAAATTAAGGAGATTATTAATGCTGCCAAGTTTTCAATTTTCTTTGTTGATGATCATCAAATTGTAACAACCAGTGATATTGGTTCAAGTAAAGAAATAAAAAAATGGTGTAAATATTATAATGCTATTGTTTATGAGGATAAGCTGACTTCGCAATTTAGATGTAATGGCAGTGATGCTTATTTATCGTGGGTAGATAATGTTTTAGAGATAGAAGACACTGCAAATGATGAACTGGATATTGATTATGATGTTAGAATCTTTGATGATCCTTTAGCATTAAAAAAAGCTATTTTCGAAAAGAATAAAATTGCTAATAAATCAAGAATGTTAGCGGGCTATTGTTGGAAATGGCAAAAAAATGGTAGAAATAGATCAGATGTTCACGATATTGAAATTGGAGACTTTTCGATGTCATGGAATTTTGCATCAACTAAAACTTGGGCAATTGATGAGGAATCTATAAACGAAGTAGGGTGTATCCACACAAGTCAAGGATTGGAATTTGATTATGTAGGAGTCATTATTGGAGATGATTTACGTTATGAAAATGGCAAGATTATTACAGATTTTTTTAAACGGGCACCTACGGATAGATCAATTCGTGGTTTAAAAGGTCAATATAAAAATGATAAAGAAAGTGCTCTAAAATTAGCAGATGAAATTATAAAGAATACATATAGAACACTTCTTACTAGGGGACAAAAAGGATGCTATATATATTGTACAAACAAAGAATTAAATGAATATCTAAAATTAAAACTTAAAAGAGGTAAAGAGAATGTTAGAAAAAGTTAGAGAAGAGATAATTAAGTTTAATCAGGATAGGGATTGGGATCAATTTCATTCTCCAGAGAATTTAGCGAAAAGTATTGCAATTGAATCAGGTGAATTATTAGAGTGTTTTCAATGGGATAATAGCTTTAATAAGCAAGATGTATGTGATGAATTGGCTGATGTGGTAAATTATTGTATTTTGATGGCTGATAAGTTAGATGTTGATTTGGAAGATATAGTATTAAAGAAATTGAAAAAGACTGAAAAGAAATATCCTGTTGAAAAAGCTAAAGGAAATAGTAAAAAATATAATCAATTATAAGCTTTGTATATATAATAAAGTGTTGTATAAATATGCTGTTTTATATTAAAAGATATCAATAAATTTTGATATGAGGAATTTAAAGAGTATTAAAATCGTTACTTAAAATTAAAAAAATTGAGAGTTCTACCCATTGCATTTTATTTGGGTAATAATACTGCAGTAGAAATGAAAAAATTATATAAAGAGGATAATTTTGAAGAAAGGATAAAAGGTTAGTTTTAAAACATTTTATCCTTTTTATATAAAATTTTCTAAATTACTTAATAAATATTTTTGATTATCTCAGTAAGCATAGATGATTTGCATATATCCTAGACATTTACTATCTAATGATGATAAGATAGTTGTTAGTAAATAAAAAATTAGTAGCTAAAAAAGAGAGGAATCTAATTATGGAACCTAAACATAAAAGAAGGATTAGATATAAGGGAACGCATCCTAAAAAATACAATGAGAAGTATAAAGAATTAAATCCAGAATTATATCCAGAAACAATTGAAAAAGTAATTAAAAAAGGTAGCACGCCAGTAGGTATGCACCTATCAATCATGGTTGATGAAATTTTAGAATTTTTAGATATTCAAGAAGGGCAAATAGGATTAGATTGTACTTTAGGCTATGGCGGACATACTTTAAAAATGCTGGAATGTTTAAATTATACTGGTCATATGTATGCTTTAGATATTGATCCAATTGAAAGTATAAAAACTAAAGAACGCTTATTAGGTAAAGGATATGGCGAAGATGTTTTAACAATAAAAAATTGTAACTTTAAAGACATTGATATCATATCAAAAGAGGTTGGTTTGTTTGATTTTGTTTTAGCTGATCTAGGGGTATCATCTATGCAAATAGATAATCCAGAACGGGGCTTTTCCTATAAAAAAGAGGGTCCCTTAGATTTAAGATTAAATCCTCAAAAAGGAGTTCCAGCATCTATTAAGCTACAAGAGTTAAATAGAGATCAGTTAGAGCAGCTTTTTATTGAAAACTCTGATGAGCCATACGCAAAAGAAATAGCTAGAAATATTGATTCATACTTAAAATCAGGCCAATTAATTACAACGACAACACAACTGTATAAAATAATTGAAAAAAGCCTGTCTTCTATTCCAGTGACAGAACGAAAAGACATAGTGAAGAAATCAGCTGCACGGGTATTCCAAGCTTTACGGATTGAAGTTAATCGTGAATTTGATGTTCTCATAGAATTTATGGATAAACTCCCAACGATTCTTAAACCTGGAGGCAGAGTTGCGATATTAACATTTCATTCTGGTGAAGATCGAATTGTTAAAAAGGCATTTAAAGAAATGAAAAATCTTGGAATTTATAGTGATGTAGCTAGAAATGTGATTAGACCAAGTAAAGAAGAGTGTCATATGAATAGTCGTGCTAAATCAACAAAAATGAGATGGGCAATCAAAGCTTAAGTATACTTGGAATTACTATATATTGAAAGATAACTAAACTAATATATGAATAATAGGGGAGAAATTTGGAAAATCAGTGATATATATAATGGAGAAAACATTGATGATAAAGCGGTTGTTTTGGTAATAAGAAATAATCAAGTATATATTCCGACTTCAAAGTTAGAAGAGAATATAGATATCATTGAAGAGAATTGTGATGATATTGCAGCTAATAACGATAAGTACATAAAAAACTATTATAATTATAAGGTAGCATTATTTTAATAGTTTGGGGATAAATGTCATTTGGATCAATGATTATGATGATATTTCCAAAATACTTATGGAAATTATTAATATAAAATAAGCTCTTTAATAATTTTAAGTAAAACAGAGTACGATTAAATTAATTTTAAAATCATATAAATAAGAGGATAACTTTAAATATATTAGATTTTGTAGTTATCTTTTTATTTATTTTGATATTTATCTTTGAGTGCTTTATGAAATAATTTTGTTTCATGCTTATGACAAGTATCTAAGTTGTAGTTTTCACAAGTTGAGTGTTTATTACTGATTTTATAAAAATGCTCAGGATGATGATAATGTCTATATTCTTATTCCAATATAGACACTAAACAAAAAGCTAAATTGTAAATGGAGTAGGGATAAAAACTAAAAGGCTGTACTGAAAATAGAATCTTAATTATAGATACGTCATTCCATGTAACGTTGTGGTTTGATAAATAAAGAGTTAAAAGGATACCAGCTAAAATTTGCAAAGAAGACAGAGAAATTTGATAAAGAAATCTAGAAACTCAAAGTAAAGACGGTTCTGTGATTATATATTTGAACAGTCCTTTTAAAAAGTATTGGATTAAGCTGATGGTTAGAAATATATTTTTTTAAAAACTGGTATCCTTTGCATAAAGTTAAATTAAACATAGAAAACATATCGTGATCGGAAAAATAATCATGCTGGTAGAACAAAAGGAAGATTTCGATTTTCAATATGATAATAAATTGCAAATAAAAAGCAACTTGTAAAAATGCTAATGCGATTCATTAAATTTTACCATTATTAGCATATAAACGATTAAACTGTTTAATGCGAAGTCCCAAAATATTAACTACCTCATCTTCACGTTCTGGGATACTGTTACATAAAGAGATAAGAATGTAAATAGGAGTATAAAAGTGTAAAGTAATAATATATGAATTTTCGTCTTTTGAAATATTATGCTTGGTTAAAACAGAAAAATGAATTGTTGATAGGGTAATGAATCGTCAAAATATTCTTTGATATATTAGTTGGCAAAATCTTTATTTTTAAACTGTTCAACTGTCATTATTTTTTAAACTTACTTTGAAATTCGTCGTGGAGAAAATAAGGAAACATATTCTCATCAATATTAATGAATCGATACATCTCTTGTTCTAGAGCAATTCCATTCATTTCTAGACTTTCGACAAATTTTTGATACCATTCATATTTTTAATGTTATCATATAAAAATATATTGTTTACTTTGATAATGTTTATACAGTGATGGAGCCTTGATTCCAACGATTTGAGCAATTTGGTTAACAGTTATTGCATCGTAGCTATTTTTTGAAAATAAAGTTAGTGCTTCTAATAATATTTTTTCTTTTGTTGAAATCATTTCCTCCCCTTTTTAGCTAATAGTTATTAGTTGCCAAAATAAATATATTTAATAGTAGAAGTTTAAATATGAGAAAAAAATATATTGATGTAAGAAAAATTTCATATTCGTGTTTTTTTGATAAAAGAATGATAAAATATTAAAAAATATAAGGAGTGGAAACATGATAAAAATAGGAATTGTAGGATACGGAAATTTAGGACGTGGGGTAGAATGTGCAGTATTACATAGTCAAGATATGGAACTAACTGGGGTTTTTACAAGAAGAAATCCTAAATCAGTAAAAACACATAGTGATGTACCTGTTTATAGTATGGATAAAGTTTATGATATGAAAGATCAAATTGATGTTCTTGTTTTATGTGGTGGTAGTGCCAATGATTTACCAAAACAAACAGTAGAATTAGCAGAATATTTTAATGTAGTTGATAGTTTTGATACACATGCTAAAATCCCTGAACATTTTGCTAATGTTGATGAGGCAAGTAAAAAGAATAAACATATAAGTATTATTTCTGTTGGCTGGGATCCAGGGTTATTTTCATTAAACCGTCTTTATGGACAAGCTATTTTACCGCAGGGTCATGATTATACTTTTTGGGGAAAAGGGGTTAGTCAGGGACATTCTGATGCAATCAGAAGAATTGACGAAGTTAAGGATGCAAGACAGTATACTATTCCAGTAGAAGCTGCTCTTCAAAGTGTTCGTAATGGGGAGAATCCAACTTTAGTAACACGTCAAAAACATACTCGTGAATGCTTTGTTGTTGCTGAAGAAGGGGCTGATTTACAAAGAATAGAAGAAGAAATTAAGACAATGCCTAATTATTTTGCAGACTATGATACTACTGTTCATTTTATAAGTGAAGCTGAATTATTACGTGATCACCAAGGAATTCCTCATGGAGGGGTTGTATTAAGAAGCGGTACAACTGGATTCGAACAAGAAAACAAACATGTAATTGAGTATAAATTAACCTTAGATTCAAATCCGGAATTCACGTCAAGTGTATTAGTTGCATATGCTCGAGCAGCGCATCGGATGTATCAAGAGGGTCAACATGGATGTAAAACTGTTTTTGATATAGCGCCTGCTTACTTACATCCTGAATCTGGTGATGAATTAAGAAAAAAATTATTATAGTAAAATTTTCAAATTTAATAAATCTAAAACCTACTAGTAGATGTTATGGTATGTACTTCTAAAGCAGACTGTGTAAATAAATGAAACGCTGAATATTAAAGAGGCATCAGATCATTAACTACTATGTAGGTTTTTATTAGAAATTACAGTTTTCTATTTTAATTATGTGATCAACTAATTCTTGATAAAAATCAGGCTCATGGCAAACTAAAATAGCACTACTAGAATAATTTTTAATTGCTTTTGCCAATGCTTTTTTTATTTCTTGATCTAGATGATTAGTTGGTTCATCTAAAATCAATAAATGGCTAGTAATAATAGCAACATACATAATTTTACTTTTGCCTGCTCACCACCATTTAATTGGATAATTGGTTTATCAATAAGATCGGTCGTAATATTGAAATGTGCAAGATTGGTTCGAATTGTCTTAATGCCTAATTTAGGATGACTATCGTGAACTATTTCTAACGGTGTTTGATAATCATTAGTCCAAATTAAATCTTGATTATAATAAGCAATTTTTATTTGATCATTAAAAATAAAGGTTCCTGATATCAGAATAATTTCACCTAGTAACGTTTTTTAAGTGTTGATTTTCCAACACTGTTAAATCCAGTAATGGCAATTTTTCTTGAGCGGACAGTGAAAAGCTGATCTTTGAAAGTAAAGGCTTATGATATCCAATCGTTAAATTAGCTGCTTTAAGAATTTGTTTCGTTAAAAGTGGTAGATTTTTAAATTTAAAATCTAGTATTATAATTGTAATAGGTGATGTTAGACGTTCAAAGTGAGCTAATTGTTTACGTCTTCCTTGAGTTATTTCTGAATTATTCCCAGCTATATTTTTGCGGATAAATTGTTCCGTTTTTTATATGTTTTTGTTGTTTTTGATAACGTCTTAGATAATCAGTGCGAAGACGTTTTTTTGTTTTAAAAAGATGAATATTTTCCACGATATTTTTTATTGTATAATAATCAATATCTAAAATACAATCAGTAATTTTATCTAGAAAATCAAAATCGTGCGAGATAACAATATAGGTGTCCATAAAATTATTTAAAAAGTCAACTCGCTAATTAATATGTTTAGTGTCTAAAAAATTAGTAAGTTTATCCAATAATAAAACATCTAGTTTTTCTAATAACAATTTAGCTAGAATCACTTTAGCACATTGTCCACCACTGATTTTATTAATTTTTTTATCAAGTCCAATTAGATTAATCCCAAGTCCTGCAGTTACCATATTTATTGAAGTATCGATAGTATAATAACCACTGTTAATCAATTTTTCTTGATATCTACCAGCTAAAGTCAAAAATTCTTCATTATTATTAAAACTTCTTTTTTGATACAGTGTTAGCATTTTTTTGTTCTAAAAAATATTCTTCATTGTAGACAGGACTAAGATATTCTTTGATTATTTATTCTTGATTAAGAGTAGCATATTGATTAAGGTAGGCGACTTTAATATTAGAATGCCAAATAATTTGACCATACTCTGGTAAATAAGCACCGGTAAGCAATTTCATTAATATGTTATTACCAGCACCATTGGCTCCTAAGATGATTATATGTTCATTTTTAAAAACTTTAAAATTTACATTTTTATATCATATTTTATCTCTAAAATCATGAGATAAATCTTTAATTGTTAATAAACTCATTTTCTTTTTTTCCTATCTAATAAAGCAGTAAATATTAACATAAATATTACCTTCTGCAAATGAATATATAATAAATTAAAGATACTGTCAATTTCAGTCAATAAATGTATTAAACTATATTTTTTAATAAAGTGATTACTTGATATAAATAGTTTTTCATATTTATAAATTTTCTTAACATTGTTAGAAAATAATGTATAATAAATAAACATGTTTAAGGAGGGAAAATGATGAAAAAGGATATGACGACAGGTAGTCCTCTTAAGCTGATTATTGCTTTTGGGATACCTTTAGTAATAGGTAATATTTTTCAACAGTTTTATAGTATGGTTGATACAATTATTGTTGGGAAATATGTTGGGAAAACAGCTTTAGCAGCTGTGGGGTCGACCGGATCACTAAACTTTATGATTATTGGTTTTGGAATTGGTATATGTAGTGGTTTTGGAATTCCAATTGCCCAAAGTTTTGGTGGTAAAAAAATACAAGACATGAAAAAATACATAGTTAATTCATTTTATTTATGTATGTTGATTACAGCAATTATGACAATTGCTACTGTTATTGCTTTACCATCAGTTTTAGAGTTGATGCAAACACCAAGTGATATTTATCAGCAGGCATATGATTATATCGTGGTTATCTTTATTGGATTATTTGCCACAATGCTATATAATATTTTATCAAGTATTTTAAGAGCAATCGGAGATTCAAGGACACCGTTATATTTTTTGATTTTATCATCAATAATTAATATTGTTCTAGATTTGATTTTTATTACTCAATTTGATATGGGAGCAGTAGGAGCTGCCTATGCAACAGTAATTGCCCAATTTCTATCTGGAGCAGCCTGCTATATTTATATGAAAAAGAAAACCGACGTTTTAACTTTCGAACATGATGATAAAAAATTCAGTAAAAAACACAGTATTCGATTATTACAAATGGGCTTACCAATGGCAATGCAGTTTTCGATTACTGCAATTGGCAGTGTTGTGATTCAATCTGCTGTTAATACTTTAGGTTCAGATGTTGTAGCTGCAGTTACTGCTGCGATTAAAATTTCTGTTATGTTGACTCAGCCATTAGAAACTTTAGGGTTAACAATGGCAACGTATGGCGGTCAGAATTTAGGTGCAAATAAAATAGGACGGATTTTCGCCGGATTACGAGTAAGTTGTATTATTGGCGCTGCTTATTGTGCTATTGTATTTATATTTGTTTACTTTACTTCTGATTATCTATCATTGTTATTTATCGATGCTAAAGAAGTTGTTATTATGGCAGAAATTAAACAATATTTGTTAATTAATTCGATGGGATATTATATCTTATGTATTTTATTTATATTGCGTAATTTACTACAGGGATTAGGTTATAGTTTTTTAGCAATGTTTGGCGGTGTTGCAGAAATGATAGCTCGCTGTATTGTTGCTTTCTTTTTTGTTTCATCATTTGGTTTTAATGCAATTTGTTTTGCAAATCCATTAGCGTGGCTTTTTGCGAATATTGTCTTTATTGGTGGATGGATTTATAAACGTAAAGAATTAAAAGTAATTCAAAGTAGCGAGGAAGTAACAGTTTAATTAACAATTCGTTTATTTTTTCCCAGCAATAGTAACTAACGGTCAATTGTATCTTAGAATGCATATGTTATTATATTACTATAATGAGGTGAAAATTAATGAAAATTAATGAAATAATTAAAGAAAAGCGATTAGCTTTAGGGTATACACAAGAGCAATTAGCCAAGTTTTTAAATCTTACTACGCCAGCAGTCAATAAATGGGAGCGGGGGATTAGTTATCCAGATATTACTATTTTACCAGCTCTAGCAAGAATCCTAAAAACAGACTTAAATACTCTATTGTCATTTAAAGATGATTTGTCAGATTATGAAGTTGTGTTGTTTTTAAACGATTTAGCTGCAATCAAAGATTTTCAGCAGGCATATAGAATTGCAATAGATAAAATAAATGAATATCCAACTTGTGATAATCTAATTGTTAATGTAGCAGTTGTTTTAGAAGGATTGCTTTCATTAAACGAGATGGATGAAGCTATAAAATATCAGCAAAAAATTGACAGTTTATTGGAACAGTGTTTAACTAGTGACAATCCAATGATTAAAAATCAAGCTCAAGCAGTTTTGATCAACAAGTATATTAATCAAGGGAAACTTGAACAGGCTGAGAAGCTAATTAATGAATTACCAGAACAACATTTAATAGATAAAAAACAAAAGTTAGTCAATCTCTACATAGCTCAAGCAAAATTAGAAGCAGCCGCTAAATTACAAGAAGAAAAACTTTTAGTGACAGTTAATGAGATTCCAACTATGCTTTTAACTTTAATGGAGATTGCAATTAAACAAGAGCGGTATGATGATGCTGAAATAATCGCCGATATATATAAAGAAATGCATGAAGTTTTTGGATTATGGAAATATTCTAGTTATACTGCACATTTTCAATTATGTATAAATCGTAAAAAACGGTTAGAGTGTTTAAAAATATTAAAAGAAATGTTCAATGCAATTAATAAAGGATGGAATATCAATACTTCTCCTTTATATCGCCATATTACAGCAAAAAAAATTGATCAGACCTTTGTTCAAGAAATGAAAAATATGCTTGTGACATCAATTAAAAGTGATCCTGATTGTAAATTTATTACCGATGATCTTGAAATGAATAAAATCTTAGAAAAATATAAATGATGGTTAAATATCATCATTTTTTATAATATTTAAGAATATGCACAAGTAATTCACAATTTGTGAATTACTCTGTGATTGCAAGGTAGTCGCGTATCATTTAGTATTAAACATAATGTATAAGAAAAGGTGAATAACGCGTTTCTTTATAAGCTTAGATATGTTACAATAATATCCTTGAAAATCAATTTGAAAGTCGGTGAGTATATGACTATAGAAACTAATGATAATTTAAACCAGCTAATAAAAGCATACAATCATGATATTGAACTCAATCGTTTAAAAGATATTCTTGATTATTTAAAATCAAAACCAATTTATATGCCTTCGACAATTAAGATTTCAAAACAAAAATTACTAAAGATCCCCAATGATGATCTAATAATGATTTTAGATAATTTATCTGGAGAAACTACTCAAAATTATTTACCTGTATATTCTAGTCCTGTTTTATTCAATTCAAAATATCGCTATTTTGTTACTTTGAGTATTTATGATTGTTTTATGTTAATGAAAAGATTTAAAGAGAAAAATGCAATAATTATTAATCCTAATAGGGATAATTCATTAGTTATTGATAACATATTAATTAAGTATTTAAAAAATGGCGGATAAAAACTAAATTTATGTTTATTGATCCATATCGCAGCTTGTAAATAGAAATGATATGGATCATTTAATTGTTGCCTTTTAAATTGTATGATAAGATAATTTTAATGATAAATAGGTATTTATATTACATGGAATAAAGAAATAGAAAGGTTAAATGGAAACGTAAATCAAACTATTGAAAAGAAAGGGGATAGAATCTATCGTAACAGCTATTGGAAACCTTATATCCATGATTTTTCACAATATTTAGAATTTAAAAAGTGTAATAGAGTTCCAAGATTTTTAGGCGATGATGAAAATAATCGTGAGATATTATCTTTTTTGCATGAATATGTATCTGGTAACAACTTTCTTAATTGTCATGCAATTGTTTGGACTGATTATATTGTCACAATGATGCTAGTTATCAGACTAATTCGGATGGAACAATAAGAGATTATAAGACAAATGATACTTTGTTTAGAAAAGAAAGAATAAAAATATTTTTTAAAGCTTACGGAATGATTATACCAGATAATCTCTTTATTTGGGGGATATGTTGAATCGAAGAACTTTGTAATTTGACTAATCATGAGGTATTGGCTGGAAATAAAGCTTTTCAAAAAATAATGAGATTAATTATTATCAAAATGAAATTACTTTTATAAAAAACAATAGTAAAGCCTGGTATTGAATTATGAATAGGAGAAATTGGATGAATTTGGTGACAACAATGTTAATAAATGTAATAAATAATTCTCACAATAGTGTAGTTGATTGTGATATTGCTAAATATTTAATAGCAAATCACGAAAATATTAATAGTCTATCAATTAGTGAGTTAGCGAAAAATACAAATGTTTCAATATCGCAAGTAAGCCGATTTGTACGATCGTTAGGGATTGAATCTTTTTCTGATTTTAAAGAAGCCTTGGTATATCACGAGGAGCAAAAGCGACATACAGGTTTACAAAGAGAAATAATTGATTATAGAGTATATCAGAAAATGGTTACTGAGGAGATTACATATTTTTATCAGAATTTTGATGAAAGTCGAGTGGATAAACTTGTCTATGATTTTTACAAATATCCAAAAATAGCAATTTTTGGAATTTTAAATAGTGATAATGGAGCAAAAGAATTACAGTATAATTTAATTGGCTGGGGAAAAATTTGCATTTCTTACACTAACTTTCAAGACCAACTAGATTTTATTAAAAGTGCAGATAGTAATACTTTAATTGTAATTTTTAGCTTTTCTGGTAACTATGTCATGAAAAATGGCTATTCACGTTTTTATCATACTTATGATTATTTAAAAAGTAGTAAAGCAAAGGTTTACGTAATTACTAAAAATAATTTAGTGCAGGAGCTCGAATATGTCAATGAAGTTATTTTGGTTCCAATAAAACATGATTTATATAACTATACTTTGCAATGTCTTGTTGATTTGATTTTTATGAAATATCAAAAAAATTTGATAAAATAGGATTTCCATTTTTTGGAAATAATATTTATTTAAATATAAGAATGCTATGCTAAAGGAGGGTGAGTCGAATGAAAATAAATGAAAATTGTTTACCATGCTTGATCAGTCAAGTTATTAAAGTGGCCAATATTACAAATATAAAAAATCGTGATATGTTTTATCGAGGAGTATTTCAGTATTTGGGAAAACTAAATTTTACTAAAACTAATCCAGAGATAATTGGTGCTACATTTGAAATGATCAAGCAGCAAGTTAATGATGAGGATCCATATTTTGAACTTCGGAAATATTATAACGAACTTTTCTTATCACGTAGTACTGAATTTGAAAATAAGATCAACTCTTTTGAAACGGCTGTTAAATATGCAATTATTGGAAATATTATTGATTTTAGTCCTATCTATAATACCCAAATTAAAGACATTGATAAGTGGTTTGAAAATATTGATCAATTAAAATTAGCAATTAATCAGCTTGAAGAAATGATAACTGATATAAAAAGTGCAAAGGTACTTTTATATTTAGGTGATAATTGTGGTGAAATTTGTCTTGATAAATTATTAATTAGAAGAATTAAAAAACTCAATCCGGAGATTGATATATATTTTGGTGTAAGAGGAAAACCAGTAGTAAATGATTCAATTGAAGCTGATGCATATTTTGTTGGAATGGATGAATACGCTACAATTATCAGTAATGGTGATAATTCTTTGGGTACGGTATTAGAACGTACGAGTAATGAATTTAAAAGGATATATCGAAGTGCCGATATAGTTATTGCTAAAGGGCAGGCAAACTTTGAAAGTTTGAGTGAACAAGAGAAAAATATTTATTTTTTATTGATGGTTAAATGTGAAGTTATTGCTAATTATATTGGGGTCGCACAAAAATCATTAATTTGTTTAAACTATTATAAAAGCATGAGTCATTGATTCATGCTTTTACAACAATTCAAAATAATTTTAGTTGAATTAAGCATATTTTTAAGCTGAATTAGATAAATTGGTAATATCAATTGTAATTATAGCAATATTCTTTATAATTATATTATTAGAAAATAAGTAGGATGATATAAATGAAAAAGATAGTATTAGGAATTCTTGCACATGTTGATGCAGGAAAAACAACATTAACTGAGAGTATATTATATTTAACAGGAACAACACGAAAATTAGGTCGAGTTGATCATCGGGATACTTTTTTAGATTATGATTTTCAAGAGAGAAATCGAGGGATTACAATTTTTTCTAAGCAGGCAATAATAAATTGGCATGATAGCCAAATTACTTTAATTGATACGCCAGGTCACATTGATTTTTCGACAGAAATGGAACGTACGCTACAAGTGCTCGATTATGCTATTTTGGTAATCAGTGGGATAGACGGTGTCCAAGTTCATAGTGAAACAATTTGGAATTTATTGAGATATTATAAAATACCAACCTTTATTTTTATTAATAAAATGGATGTTAGTCGTTATGAGCAATCTGAATTAATGCAGAATTTAAAAGAACGACTAGATGAACATTGTTTTGATTTTAGTAATTTGAATGATGAATTTTATGAAAGTGTTGCTTTAAATAGCGAAGATTTATTGAATTATTATCTAGAATATAATACCTTAAACAAAGAGATGTTAATTAATGAAATTGCTAGATGCCAATTATTTCCGTGTTTTTTTGGCTCTGCGTTAAAAATGGAACGGATTGATAATTTTTTTAATGAATTTACTAATTATATAAAGAATAAGGATTATTCTGAATCTTTTGGAGCGCGAGTTTTTAAAATAAGTCATGACGAACAAGGAAACAAATTGACACATTTAAAAATTACTGGCGGTAGTTTAAAAGTGAAAACGCAACTTTTAAATGATGAAAAAGTTGATCAAATTCGTATTTATTCTGGGAATAAGTATCATTTAACTGATGAAGTGATGGCTGGGGATATTTGTGCGATTAAAGGGCTTAAAAGTATAGTTGCTGGTCAGGGATTAGGTATAGAAGATAATACGACTCAGCCATTGTTGTCACCATACATGGATTATCAAATTAAATTGCCTCCTGATTGTGATCAACATCAAGTGTTAAAAAAGTTAAATTTATTAGCACAAGAAGATCCTCAGCTACATATCAATTATAACGTTAGAACCAAAGAAATTCATGTTCAATTAATGGGTGAAATTCAAATTGAGGTGCTTAAAAATATAATCCAAGAGCGGTTTAAAGTTGAAGTTGATTTTGATTATGGAAGAATTATTTATAAAGAGACGATTGAAGAAACTGTTGAAGGGGTAGGACATTTTGAACCATTACGTCATTATGCTGAAGTACATTTACTTTTAGAACCCGGGAAACCAGGGTCGGGATTAAAATTCGATACAAATTGTCAAGAATATCTTCTAGCGAATAACTATCAACGATTAATTTTGTCGCATTTACAAGAAAAAGAGCATTTGGGAGTACTTACGGGCTCGCCAATCACAGATATGAAAATAACTTTAGTGGCTGGAAAAGCACATTTAAAGCATACTGAAGGCGGTGATTTTAGAGAGGCAACATATCGGGCGATACGTCAAGGCTTGAAAACAGCAAAATCGGTTTTACTAGAGCCGTATTTTGATTTTTCACTTGAATTACCGATTGAATATCTGAGTCGAGCGATTTATGATATTGAGGCAATGGCAGGGAACTTTAAATTACCGGAAAATCAAACTGACATTGCTGTTATTACCGGAAGTGCACCAGTCAGTAAAATGCAAAATTATCAAAGTGAAGTTGTTAGATATACTAAAGGAAAAGGGCGCCTAATTTGTCAGTTAAGTGATTATCGCCCATGTCAAAATCAGGCTGAAGTAATTAAATCATTCAACTATGATAGTGAGGCAGATGTAGAAAATCCAACAGGATCAGTATTTTGCAGTCATGGTGCTGGTTATAATGTAAGGTGGGATCAAGTTGCCCAACATATGCACATACCATTTGTTTTTAAAAAAATAAAGAAGACCGCTAATAATATTCAGGATAAATCTAAATTTGATAATATTGATGACGAGTTAGAAAATATTTTCACACGCACTTATGGACCAGTTAAACAAAGATCTGGCGAACATCAAGTAACTAAAAAAATATTTAATGAGTCAAGTTATAAATACATTCCAGAATGTTTATTAGTTGATGGCTATAATGTTATTCATGCCTGGCCAGAATTGAAAGAGTTAGCAAAAGATAATTTAGACGCAGCTAGAATGCGATTAATTGATATTATGTGCAACTATCAAGGTTACAAAAAATGTATTTTGATTTTAGTATTTGATGCATATAAGGTTAAAGATAATATTGGTTCAACTACTAAATATCATAATATTTATATCGCATATACTAAAGAAGCACAAACTGCTGATATGTATATTGAGCGGGCAACTCATGAGTTG
>Ga0129317_1000363_pt1 | contig 49882 bp, 39 predicted proteins | sample Cm1ome_FD_94430 | JGI IMG/M metagenome (GOLD analysis project Ga0129317, IMG submission 94430) | Eastern black-and-white colobus group fecal microbial communities from Wisconsin, USA - Cm1105 metagenome | ecosystem: Host-associated > Mammals > Digestive system > Large intestine > Fecal | place... | reverse complement strand
TCAACTTCGCGTGTCTCATACCAACCGGTAGACTCATTATACACGCGTTCGGTTCTTGTCTTGTGCTTCATTGTCACTTCTTTTGGGGCTCCGAAAGTGACAACTTTTTCTAGTATAAGTCACCCATTAAACAAATAAAATTATGAGAACAAGCTTTACAAAAGAAGACTTTACGGGAAAACTTACCACATTCTGGGACTACTGTTTCAACAACCAATGTCCGATGCACGACGACTGCATCCATTATGTCACGGGCATGTTTCTTGACGATGGGCACAACCGTGGCTGTGCCATTTTCCCGTCGGCATGTCATGACGGCAAATGCAAATATTTCAGACAGGCAAGGAAAATAAAAGTGGCATGGGGATTCAGCAAGCTGTTCCACGATGTCAGGCAACGCGACACCACCACGATACGCACGCTCATCAAAAAATATCTTGGAGGACACAGCACTTTCTACAGATATGCCAATGGTGAATACAAGCTCACGCCCGAGCAGCAGGAAGCGGTAACGGACATTTTCAAACAGCAAGGATATACCCAGAACCTGGAGTTTGACCACTACGAATACACGCCCGACCTGACGTGACACGGATTCCAGTGGAGTCCAAGCTACATGGACAAGATATCCAAACAGCTTGGACGATAAGTCCGGAGCCTCTGGACAATCCCAAAAACGTGCAAACAGCAGTGTGAAAAACTGACAATAAAAATCACAAAAACAAGAAAAAAGTATGAAATTTACAATAATCAGAACCAACAAGGCTAAACAGCTTTGCGTAACCACAATAACAATCGACCGTTTTCTCAAACGCATAGCCAAGGATGACTCCAAGGCAAAGGTGACAATGTTCAGGAGAGAGGCACCGTTCTTGAACGGACAATACGACGAGTATGCCGACTACCTGAATATACACAGGGTGTACCCTGCCGCAGAATTTACGAAAGATGCCAACGGCAATCTGATGTTTAAGACATGTAACGGTCTGCTTCTGATAAAAATCAGCGAACTAAGGAGCGAGGCTGAGATCAGCATGGCAAAACAGACGGTGGCACAGCTGCCGATGACATTTGCCGCAATAACGGGAGCCGACAACAGCAGCCTCATTGTCCTTGTGCGCATAGCCAAGAGCGACGGCTCGCAACCTGATACCGAAGCCGACGCAGAGCAGCTCTACCGCATGGCGCTCGATATCGTTCTGCCCGTATTTACCACAATCACAGGCGGAAAGGTGCAAAATATAGAACCATCGCTGAAGGACAATTTTATCATGACATTGGATGCTGCACCTTATTATAATAAAAATGCAACACCAATAATGGTGTCAGGCGTAAGACGTGTTCACGACGGAACGAGAGACGTGGCTGACAACGGGATGTATGACGACTACGAATACGTATATCGCAAGACCGATGCAGAAGTGCGTGACGAAATGAACAGATCGTCTATAGAGTGGACTGACTCGACCGAACGCATAAAAGCCATCATAGCATCGCTCTCCGCACGGCTGTGCCAACTGGGATTTCCTGAGGAAGAGACATTCACACATATCAGAAGACACAACTGGAGCAAGCTCCCGATTGACAGCCTGCGCCAGATTGTAAGCGTGGCTTATGCTGAAAATGCTCCTGCCGACGACATGCCACAAAAGCACGACAACCGCAACAAGTCGGGCAAGGGACGTGAGGAAATAATGCAGATGATAAACTTTCTGCAGAGCCGCTATGTATTCAGATACAACAAGGTGAAAAAATGCACGGAATTTCGTACCAACGACACCTATACCGGCACATTTCAACCACTATGCCCGCGGGTACAGAAACGCATGACCATAGAGGTGCAGATGGCAGACATACGGGTGAGCATCAAGGATGTGCACAATTTCTTGGAGTCCGACCTCATAAAGAGCTACGACCCAGTGGATGACTATCTCTACGGATATTGCTCGGGACAATGGGACGGCAAGGACCACATCAGGGCACTGGCACGCACTGTACCCACAAAGACCCCTCACTGGGAAGACTGGTTCTACACATGGTTCTTGGCAATGGTAAATCAATGGCGCGGTTATGGCAACCGCCTGTACGGCAACAGCGTGGCACCACTGCTCATCTCGGCACAAGGCTACAACAAAAGTACATTTTGCCGCAGTCTCATACCACCCGAACTGCAATGGGGATACAACGACAACCTTCTGCTCTCAGAAAAGCGGCAGGTACTGCAGGCTATGTCGCAGTTCCTGCTCATCAACCTCGACGAGTTCAATCAGATTTCGCCCACCGTGCAGCAGGGGTTCCTGAAAAATATCATCCAGCTGCCAAGCGTCAAAGTGAAACGCCCGTATGGCACCAGCGTGGAGGAGTTTCCAAGACTGGCGTCGTTCATCGCAACGAGCAATCTCACCGACATTCTCGCCGACCCTTCGGGCAACCGCCGCTTCATTGGCGTGGAGCTGACAGCCCCCATCGATGTGAGCGTGAAACCCAATCACCGACAGCTCTTTGCACAAGCCCTTCACGCCCTGGAACATCACGAAAAAGCATATTTCGACGATGTTCAGACCAAACTGCTGATGCAGCACAACACACAATTTGCAATTGTCACACCCATCGAGCAGTATTTTGATGAATATTTTGCCCCGGCAGACAATGAAAATGAAGGTAAATATATGACAACGGCTGCAATTTTTGACTATTTGAAGCAAAAAATCGGCTCTTCCATCAAGGTACACAGCATCATAGGCTTCGGCAGAATGCTTGCAAACCGCCCCGATATTATCCGCCACCGTACGAAAAAAGGCTTTGTATATCTGGTAGTTACATTAAAATAGTTTTATTCACGAATAGATACAGATTGGTGATAGATAAAAATCTATCACCAATCTATCACCCTTTTTACAGGTTTATAATAAGCTGAAAATATGCGGTTTACCACATCAAGGGTGACAGATGATAGATTTTTCCTAAAAATAAAAAATTCACGTAAAATTATTTAACTTGCATTATTCATACTGTTCCGTAACGAAAGGGCTAAATGGCTGTGCATCAGTGTAAGCACAGCAATGACGATGCAGAATGTAGTAAATCCTACTTTCCAAGAGGAAGAGCGAGCATTGCGCTGAGGTGCTGCCAGTTAGTCATTGCAGTAGGACATAGTATGAATAATGCAGGTTAAAAACCTTCACATGACAAAAAACATTAAAATTTTATTATATATTTTGTTATCTGCCCACTTATTTGTATTTTTGCAAAAATATTTAATCAACAGGCAAAGACGAATATGACAGACTATCTCACACCAAACAGTAGAAGACGGATGCCAGAAGGCATACAGTCGTTTGAGGAGTTGAGAAAAGGCAACTATGTTTATGTTGACAAGACAGACATTGTGTGGCAACTGGCAAACGGCAGGAAGTTCAACTACCTCAGCCGTCCGCGCCGTTTCGGCAAGTCGTTGCTCGTTGACACCCTTGGCTGCTATTTCGAGGGCAAAAAAGAGCTATTCGAGGGACTGAGGATCATGGAACTGGAGAAGGAGTGGAAAGTCAGTCCCGTAATACGTCTCGACATGAGCTGCGCGGGAGCATCGGCGGAAGAGCTGACAAGCTACCTCAACTCTACATTCAGGAGACTGGAAAGAAAATATAACATAGAGACCTTTGCTGGCGACAGCCTTACAATGCGTTTTGAGAACATTCTCGCCACCGCAAGCAATGAGGGTGAGAATCCCGTGGTGATACTTATCGATGAATATGACTCGCCGCTGCAACACTCATGGCACACTCCCGAGCATGAGGCATGCACGGCAATTTACAGGTCTGTGTTTGCCCTGTTGAAGGCATGCACGAGATATGAGCGTTTTGTGTTCCTCACGGGTATCACCAAGTTCACCCAGATATCGCTTTTCTCTGTACTAAACAACCTGACAAATATCAGTTTCTTTCCAGAATATGCAACTCTGTGCGGCATCACGAAACAGGAAATACGCGACAATCTCATGCCCGAGATAGAGGCGATGGCAAACAAAAACGGATGGACTGTCGAGCAGACATTTGAGAAGCTGAGATACAACTACGACGGCTATCATTTCAGCAAAGGCAATATGGTGGATGTATATAATCCGTTCAGCATGGTTTTGGCTCTGGCGCAAGGGGAAATCAGCAATTACTGGGCATCATCGGGCGCTACATCCCTTCTTCCGAAATTTGTAGACAATCTTGAGACACAGATAGAGAACCTTGAAAGGACATACGTAAGAAAATTTATTTTGGAAAGCTCTGACGTTACCGGCGGCGGTGCAAACCTGTTCCTCTATCAGTCGGGATATCTCACCATCAAAGACTTTAATGAGGGGGGCTATTATCTCGGTATTCCTAATAACGAGATACGACAGGCTTTATATAATATCGTCATCCCTGCTTTGACATTCCGCAGTCAGAATGAAGTTATTACAGAGCAGGACATGCTTTTAGATGCCATGAACTACGGCCGCGTGGATGAGGCAATGAATATACTGAAGGCAATGGTTGCCGATGTGCCCTACAGCAACAAGAAGTTAGTGAACATGGGCATGGAGGAGCGCTACCGCTTTATCATCAGCTGCATATTCCGCTCCATCGGACTGCGCACGGAGGTGGAGCACATGATGAGCAGCGGCAGAATTGACATTGTTTCCTGGGCGATGAACGCTATCTACGTGATAGAGCTGAAGCTCCAGAACAACGGAGGACTGGAAGCCGCCAAGCAACAAATTCTGCAAAATCAATACACTGAACCGTTTAAAGATGATGTACGTGAGGTGATACCACTCGCCATAGAGCTGGATGACAACGGGAAAGGGCTGCTGCGACATACAAATGATTTAACGGTTAAAAGATGAAAATACTCTTCTATTGTGACACGGTGTTCGGGTATGGCGGAGTGGAGCGCGTACTCTCTGTCATTGCAAAGGCAATGACAGAGCATCATGATGTTACGATATTGAGCACCGACTAATGTAAATGCAAAAAAGGATTCTCATGAGCCAAAATCAAAACAATAATTGCATTGTCATAATTCCAGTTTACAAAGAAACTCCTTCATTATGGGAGACAGAGTCTTTTTTCCAATGTATCTCAATATTGGGAATGCACAACATATGCATTTTGACATATAAAGAACTTAATTTGATTAACTACATTAAGATTATTGGCAAAACAAAAGTCACCATACAGACTGAGTTCTTTGATAAAGACTATTTTAATAGCTTAAACGGCTACAACAGGCTAATGATGAGCTACAAGTTCTACAATAGATTCAGGCAATACTCATATATGCTGATATATCAATTGGACGTATATGTGTTTAAGGACGAACTGAACGCATGGTGCGCTAAAGGATATGACTATATAGGCGCTCCGTGGTATAAAGATTTTAAATATTCACATCACGACGGCAACATTAATACACTTATGGTTGGGAACGGAGGTTTTTCTTTAAGAAAAGTTTCAACATTTATAAATCTTTTTGAAGAGAATCCAAAAGTTAAAAACATTGGAATGCTTTTCAAAGAAACCAAATTACTATCAGTAAAAAGCGTGCTGAAATTTCTTGCTGCAGCGGTTTGGGGATATAACAATTATTTTAAAAATTATATACAATATCACAAAATAAGACTATATGAAGATCAATTTTTCTGCCTGAATTTGGCTAAAACAAATTGCTCTTTAAAAACAGCACCAGTATCTGAAGCCATCAAATTCTCATTTGAGCAAGGACCTGAATATTTATATAACTTAAATAACAAACAATTACCATTTGGATGTCACGCATTTGAGAAAAATGAGTTTAATTCTTTTTGGGTAAAATTCATAAAACCAAAATACAATGTTAATATCAATAATTACGATAAACTATAACAATGAAAAAGGATTGGCAAAAACTATAAATAGTGTAGTAAGCCAAACCTTCCATGATTATGAATACATAATTGTGGACGGAGGGTCAACTGATGACAGTACTAACATCATAAAATCATATTCTGACCACATATCCTATTGGGTGTCAGAAAAAGACAATGGCATATATAACGCCATGAATAAAGGGACTCAACAAGCAAAAGGCGATTATATACTTTATCTTAATTCTGGAGACTGCCTATATGACACCAATACGCTAAACTTAATAAGCCAGCACACTGGTAATGACATTATTTTGGGATGGAGAAAAACTGACAAAGGAATTATAGAAACATTCAACAAAAACATAACTGCACTTAGTCTCTTTGAAAATGGCTTCTTTCATCAATCTGCATATATAAAACGTACATTGGCTCTCCAATACCCGTATAATGAGCAAAGAAAGATAGTCAGTGACTGGCAATTCTTCTTCCAAACAATAATATTAAAATACTGCAGCTATACCATTATAGAACACCCATTATGCATATACGATACGACAGGAATAAGCTGTACAGACACACACACTGCATACATTGAAAAAGGTGAAATATTAAAAGAATTGCTTCCTGAAAGAATATATGTAGACTATTTACGCTTCATGAGAATAGATTCACCGATATTGAAGCTTATTCCAGAATTCTACAAATACACAAATTTGCATAAAATCATCTACAATATTGATTTAACAATATTAAAGGTTCATAAATTTGTAAGAAAAATCACAAGACGATGAAAGCTATGAAAATTGTATATTTATATCATTCTATTGCCATAAAGGGGGGATTAGAAAGAGTACTGTCAGACAAGATGAATTATCTTGCCGATAATACTAATTTTGAAATTTATTTTATTACTTCGGATCAAGGGAATCAGGAATTTTCATACCCTTTATCTCCCAAAATCCATCATACAGATCTTGGAGGAATAAAATATTTTTCAATATACAAAAAGAAATATCCATTACGTCTTTGGCTCATTCACAAATTTGAGAAAGATTACAGAAAACGACTGACCAACAGATTAAAAGAAATAAAACCGGACATTATTATAAGTAATACAACATTAAATATAGCATTGATTGCAAACTTGAAAATCAATGCAAAAAAGATATTAGAATCACATCTTGCAAAAGATGCCATAATAAAAGCGGGCAAAAATCATAAGAATATCAATATTATTGAATATATGCTGAAATCAATATTTGATAAATATACATATAGAATAATAAACAAATACGATCAGATGGTTGTTCTCACTGAAGAGGATAATAAAGCATGGCTAAATATATGCAATACAACAATAATTGCAAACCCGTTAACGTATTACCCTAAAATATTTATAAAAAATAAAAAGAACAACACCATTATATGTGCAGCACGTCTATACCAAGAAAAAGGGATTGATTTACTTATAAAGGCATGGAGCACTATTCATAACAAATATCCGTCATGGCATATTGACATTTACGGCAACGGTCCTTTATACAAAGAGCTGTCCATAATGTCGGAAGAGTATGGCGTTGACAATTCTATTCATTTTTTTCCACCAACAAATAATATATATGACAAATACAAAGAAGCTGATTTTATGGTTTTATCCTCCCGTTATGAAGGATTCGGACTTGTCATAGCTGAAGCTATGTCATGCGGAACCCCATGTGTGGCGTTTAATTGTCCTTCAGGACCTAATGAAATTATAACAGACGGTTTTGACGGATTAATTGCCCAAAACAGTGATATTAACGATTTAGCAGAAAAGATGGAATGGATGATAACCCATGAACACGAACGCAAGGAAATGGGGATAAAAGCAAGAGAAAGCGCAAAACGCTATACAAAAGAACATATAATGCAACAATGGATAGAATTGTTCAATCAAATAACCATTTTACAGCCCAAAACAAAATGAAAATAGTATACATATATACCGCCTTAACCTCATTTGGAGGCGTTGACAGAGTCTTAACACTAAAGGCTAATTATCTTGCTGATAAATTAGGACACGATGTCTATATTATTACCGACTCGCAAGCTGGTAGACCACCAGTATTTCCATTATCGTCAAAGGTACACCATATAGACCTTAAAACAGACTTTGACGAGCAATATCACTACGGAATCATAAAACGGTATTTCTGCTACCGCAGGCTAATGAAGCAATACCGCCAGCGTCTGGAGAGAACACTTTATGAAATAAAACCAGACATAGTGTCAACAACATGCGGACGAGACTTAGACTTTCTTACTGACATCAAAGATGGAAGTAAAAAAGTTGGCGAGTCTCACATAGCAAAACAATATTGCAGAAACTTTCATTTGATGGAAGCACGTGGCGGTATATATAAAATAGTGGCAAAATACTGGAGAAAAAAACAAGAAAAAGCCATATCAAGACTTGATGAATTTGTAGTATTGACTGAGCATGACGCCCAAAGCTGGAAGACAATAAGAAAAGCTCGGATAATCCCCAATCCACTTACATTTTTTTCAGCACCCAAAAGCATGTGCACATCAAAAAATATAATTAGTGTCGGAAGATTAAACGAACAAAAAGGATTTGAAAGACTGATAGAAGCATGGACAAAGATAGCTGACAAGCACCAAGATTGGACCGTAAACATATATGGCAACGGAGAAGAAGAACAATGGCTAAAACAAAAAATTAATGATAAAAACATTCAAAATAGTTTTTTTATAAACACCCCAACAGACAAAATATTAGAAAAATATTGCGATAGCTCTCTATATGTCATGAGCAGCCGTTTTGAAGGATTACCCATGGTTTTACTTGAAGCCATGTCATGCGGACTGCCATGTATTTCATTCAACTGCCCCCATGGTCCGGCAGAAATAATAGAAAATGGTGTAAACGGTATTCTTGTTGAGAACGGAAACATTGAAAAATTGGCTGAAGCCATAGAAGAACTAATTGTCAATGATGAAAAACGTATAGCAATGGGGAGAAACGCTCATCAGTCAGTGCAAAAATATTCACCTGACAATATTATGAGCATATGGATGGAACTTTTTAACAAACTAAGAAATGAGTAAGAAAATATTATATGTTTTAGGCGGCAACAGTTCTGCAAACGGGATGTCAGCAGTAATAAGCCAGAAGATGAATTATCTGGCAGCACACACTGATTATGAGCTGACAGCGTTATTAACGGAATCATTTAATTACCCCATGTATTACCCTCTTAACGAAAAAATCAAAGTAATAAATTTCAATATAAATTTTGATGAACTTGACACATTACCCATATACAAAAAAACATGGAGGTATAGAAAGAAACAAAAAGAGTATAAGCAGAAATTTACAAATTTACTTATTAAAAAAAATTACGATATTGTTGTTTCTGCCATGAGACGTGAAATCAATTTTTTAACAAAAATCAAAGACGGCAGTAAAAAAATCGGTGAGTTACATTTTAACCGAAGCAGCTATAGAATATTTAATGCTCCATTTTTCCCTAAAAAAATAAATAAGATAATCACAAATGTTTGGCAGAATCAATTAATAAAACAAATAAGACTGTTAGACAGATTTATTGTGCTCAGCAATGAAGATGCAAAGGCATGGGGCAATATAGGAAATATAGAAGTCATCCCCAACCCAATAAAAAGCTATCCTGACAAGACATCAAGCTGCGATAATAAGAAAGTTATTGCTGTAGGAAGGTACACATGGCAAAAAGGATTTGACATGCTTATTAAGGCATGGGAACAAGTTGACAAAAAGCATCCTGACTGGGAATTACACATATACGGCTCGGGAGATAAAACCAATTATCAAGAGATTGCCGGTCATGGGGTATTCTGCCATAATGCCGTAAAAGACATATATGCAAAATATCAGGAATGCAGTATCTTCGCATTCTCATCAAGATATGAAGGTTTCGGCCTTGTACTTGCAGAAGCTATGAGTTGCGGTATTCCAGCTGTTTCTTTTGCATGTCCATGTGGTCCCAAAGACATTATAACTAATGATGGAATTCTCGTCACACCAGACAATATTGAAGAATTTGCATCTGGAATATGCAAATTAATTGAAAATGAAACGCAAAGAAAGGAAATGGGGGAAAATGGTCATATAAACATGAAACGATTTGAAGAAAACGCCATAATGCAAAAATGGATAAAGGTGTTTAACCTGCATTATTCATAGACTCTCCTACTGCGAGCCCTAATTGGCAGCACATCTGCATAATGTTCACTCTTCCTCATTGGAAGTAGGATTTACTACATCCAGCATCGTCATGGCTGTGCTTTTACTGCTGCACAGCCATTTAGGACTCTCGTAACAGAAAGCTATAAATAACGCAGGTTAAACACTGAATGTAACTACCGAAATTAGATAAATAGAAACAAGACTCATACAAAATAAAAGTTTCATAATGACTTGTAATAATTAATTAAAATATCAGTGCAAGCTGAAACATTGTACTTTGTCTTGATATGTTCTTTTAATGTTGGTTGTTGACTTTCATTAACCATTGCATCAACAATAGCCCTGCCAATAGAATCAATATCGTATGGATTAACCTTATACGCTAAGCCATCGGGATAATATTCTTTGGGACCTCCTAAATTTGTTATCACAATATTGCATTCATGCACAGCTGCCTCAAGAGCTACCAATCCGACACCTTCATTAATACTGGGCAAAGCAAATACTTTTGCACACATATAAAGGTCTTGCAATTCACTGTCACTGACAAAACCTCTTATTTCTATATTTGGTGCATTGCCAATATGTGTCACAAGCCTCTTTCGGGACTCCTCATTTCCCGTATTTCCAACAAGAACCAAAGGAAAGTTATATTTTTTTGCAGCTTCAATAAGTCGGAATACATTTTTGCGCTCTTGCGTCATCGTACCAACAAACAAACAAAAATTTTCTTTTTTTACCTTTGTAGAAACAGGAATATCTCTGTATGATAATGGAACTATTGCTATTTTGTTTTGGGGTATGCCATAACCTCGATAAAGATAATCTGCTTCATATTGTGTACGAGCAAAAAAAAGTTTTATATCCGATTTCAATTGACGTAAAGCATAATTTTGCGAAAAAAGCCGTAAACGCGAGCATCCGAAAAATGTCGCAAGCCTATATTTCCACATAGGAGTATTTGTGTCTATAATTGGAGAAAACACAAAATTGGGATTCATTCGACTTCCCCAATGTATCATGTCATAATTCCAAAGCCCCAATCCAAAAACATGAATTACATCAAAACTTTTCCAATCATAATGTCCCCACGAATTTATGCAAATGACATCGTGACCTTTTCGTTCTAACTCATTTCGCCAAATTTCAGCTTGCATCTTACTTCCATCACCAGCCCCCATATAACAGGCACCAGGATACATTATATATGCTATTTTCATAATTCACAGTTTTTTAGCTCTTTTGCGAAATATCTGGAAACTATAATTTCAAAGTTCATCTAACAATTGTCTTGCAGTCATCCGTTTTATACCTTTCTCCCGTGCCTCTTTGACCTCCATCAGTCCCTGACGAATACCTGCAAGAATCTCTTCCTTGCTTATAAATTCTTCCGATTCCGCCTTCCGCTCCTTCGCAAGCGTGCGCTCAAGCGAGCGTTTCAGAGATTTTATTACAGATACGCTATTGACATTGCAGATTGAGGAAATCAGCGCCAGCTTTTCTGCCTGTAAATCAATTGTAGTTGTTCTCATATTTTTTGTTTTACGCCTGCAAAGTTATTAAAAAAAAATGAAGAATGAAGAATTTTCGTGCAAATCGAATGGAAAATTAAGCTTTCTTAATTATTCTGAGGTGCAGCTGAAAATCAATATTATCAATGAAGAAACAACGTTCGGCGGCCGAAGGGGAAGCCAATGAAGAATTATTACACTGCGACAATTTTTAAATGTTTTTTATGCCGAGATGCAAGTAATTATTAAACAATCAACAGATTATTTAATATTTCTTTTGTGCATTCAGAAATTATTTGTATATTTGCACACAAATATAATAAAGACAGATAAAAAGAAGATGGAAAAACAAAATACACCTCAGAAACCTCGCCGCATTCCATACGGCATGATGAACTTTGTGGCAATCCGTGAGGAGAATTGTTACTATGTGGATAAGACACGGTTTATAGAGAAGGTTGAGAATGCCAACAAGTTTTTCTTTTTTATCCGTCCACGCCGCTTCGGCAAAAGTCTTACAATGTCGATGCTCAGGCATTATTACGACATAAACCAGGCTAATAAGTTTGAGCAGCTATATGGCGGACTGTATATAGGTGATCACCCGACGGAAAACCATAACAAATATCTTGTGATAAACCTGAACTTCGCAGTGATAGATGCGGAGTTGGGTAACTACCGCGAATCAATGGACGCTCACTGCAGAACAGAGTTTGACATGTTCTGCATGAGATACGCACGCCTGTTGCCCGCATCATTCAAAGAGAATCTTATGAAAGAAAAAGGTGCTGTGAAACAGTTGGACTATCTATATAAGACATGCAGCGAGGCTGGACTGAAGATTTACCTTTTTATCGACGAATACGACCATTTTACAAACAATATACTCTCCGATGCCACACGCATGGAGGAATACAAGCAGGAGACACACGGCACAGGCTATCTGCGGACATTCTTCGACACCATCAAAGCAGGAACAGATTCGTCAATCGAGCGTGTGTTTGTAACAGGAGTAAGCCCTGTAACCCTTGATGACCTCACCAGCGGCTTCAACATAGGCACTAACTATTCACTGTCATACAAGTTTAATGAGATGGTGGGGTTCACAGAGGAAGAAGTGCGAGCGATGCTGACATACTATTCCACACAATATGACTTCCACAACACCGTGGACGAGCTGATTGAGGTGATGAAGCCCTACTACGACAACTATTGCTTTGCAGAAGAGGCATACGGCGAGACCACGATGTACAACTCGAACATGGTGCTGTCATTTATGTATAAATACATTGATAACGGAGGCAGAATTCCAAGCAGGATGCTCGATGATAACATACGGGTGGACTACAACAAACTCCGTATGCTAATACGCAAGGACAAGGAGTTTGCACACGACGCATCTATAATACAGACTTTAGTGTCAAAAGGTTTTATTACTGGAGAACTGAAGGAGGGATTCCCTGCCGAGAACATTGCCGACAACAACAATTTCATCAGTCTGCTGTATTATTTCGGTATGGTGACCATAGATGGGAGGTATATGGGAGACACCAAGTTTGTAATTCCCAATGAGGTTGTGAGGGAACAGATTTTCTCTTATCTCCTTGATACATACAATGAGAACGAGCTTTCGTTTGACAGCTATGACATAAGGAAGAAAGAACAGCTGATGGCATACTGTGGTGACTTCAAGCCTTTCTTCCAGTATATTGCGGACAGCATATACACCTTTGCCTCACAGCGCGACCGTCAGAAAGGTGAAGCTTTCGTGCACGGATACACGCTTGCCCTGACGAGCCAGTGCAAGTTTTACCGTCCAATATCTGAACTGGACAATCAGGGCGGCTATGCCGACATATTCCTCCGCCCTTTGCATGAGATATATAAGGACATGGAACACTCATACATCATAGAGCTGAAATATCTCAAAAGTCAGGCTACAGACCAGCAGGTGGCGGAAGCCATAGAGCAGGCAAAAGCACAGGTGTGTCGCTATGCAGACACTGTCACCGTAGGCGAGAGCATCGGCAATACGGCTTTACACAAAGTATATGTAGTATACCGAGGTGTGGAGATGATGGCATGTGATGAAGTATAAAATATAATGAAGAACTATGGCGTGGTACAATAAATATCTCTCAATATACGAAAAACCGTTCAGTGAGGTTCCCGAAAGCGTAATTAGCGGCACACGGCAGCGACTGGCAGCACTGCAAAGCGACAAGCCTCTCGTAACAGTATCTGTAATTGGTTATAACGAGGAAAAGCACCTGATGGCGTGTCTGTGGTCGCTCAGCGAGATGCAGTGCAAATATCCAGTGGAGATAATCGGCATTGACAACGAGTCGAAGGACCGGACTGCCGAGATATTTCAGGCAGCAGGAATCCCCTATTTCACTGAGACCAAACACAGCTGCGGCTATGCCCGACTGTGCGGACTGAATCACGCAAAAGGAAAATACCACATCAACATAGACTCCGACACGATGTATCCGCCAAAATATGTGGAAACAATGGTGAATGAGCTGGAGAAGAAAGATGTGGTTGGAGTTTCATCCCTATGGGGATATATCCCCGACAAGGAGCATCCGGCATGGCAACTGAGGATATATGAGGCAACACGCAACCTGTATCTTTACCTACAGCATTTCAAGCGTCCTGAACTGAGCGTGCGCGGACTCGTGTTTGCCTACAACACCGAGCTGGGGCGCAAGGTGGGAATAAGAACTGACATAATCCGTGGTGAAGACGGTTCGCTGGCTCTCGGGCTTAAGGAATACGGAAAGATTGCCTTTGTGAGAAGCAAAAAGGCGAAAGCTGTGACGGGATATGGCACCGTGGGAGCTGACGGCTCACTGTTTAACAGTTTCAAGAACAGAATACTACAGAACCTCAAGCACATCGGCAGAATCTTCACCTCACAGCGTGAATACAAGGACGAGGAGTCTAATCTAATAAAAAAATAACAGGAATGAAACCTATCAGAGTACTCGAAGTTATAAGACAAGGACAAATAGGAGGAGGAGAGACTCATGTGTTAGACCTCATACGGGGATTCCATCCCGAGGAGGTGACTCCTATAGCCATGGCGTTTACACCCGGACAGATGATTGACACGCTGACCGATGAAGGCATAAAGTGCTATGTGATAGAGACAGGCAAGGCTTTTGACTTAAAAATTCAAAACAATATAAAAGAGGTAATAGAAAAAGAGAACATCGACATTATCCATGCCCACGGCAGCAGGGCCGCGTCGAACGTTTTTCTCTTGGCAAAGAAAATGCATCTGCCGTTAGTCTACACTGTACACGGATGGAGCTTTCATCAGGATCAGTCACGGTTAATTCATAAACTGCGCGCATGGAGCGAAAAGCTAATTTGCAGTTGTAGCGATAAAGTGATTTGTGTTTCTGAAAGCAACCGATTATCCGGCAAAGACGTTTTTGGACTGAAGAATGCCACCGTGATTGAAAACGGAATAAACCTGGAGAGATTCAATCCCGACAAGGATTTCAAGAACATAAGGAAAGAACTCGGTATCGGCAACGATGAGTTTATCATCGGTTTCATTGCCCGAATCACTCACCAGAAGAGCCCTCTCGATTTCATTAAAAGCGTGGAAGCTGCCCATAAAGCGAATCCTAAGATAAAAGGACTGCTTGTGGGAGACGGAGAGATGAAGGAAGAGGCATACACCTATATCAAAGAGCATAAAATTGAAGATTGCTTTTATCTTTCTGGATTCAGGACCGACGTACCCGACCTTTTGAATGCCGTTGACGTGTACTGCCTGCCAAGTCTATGGGAAGGACTTTCCATAGCCCTTCTTGAGGCTATGGAAATGAGAAAGGCCTTGGTTGTTACGCCGACCGACGGGACAAAAGAGCTGATAAAAAACAACAAAAACGGTATAATTGCAAAATTCAATGACCATGAGTCTTTGGCAAAGGCATATCTTACATATTTCCAACGTCCAGAATTAATAACGCAATATGGGCAGGAAGCACAGCAATTGGTAAAAGAGCGCTTCGACAGCCAGAGAGTTTCCGACGAGGTGGCAAAGATTTATAAATCGATGTCTGATACATCTATTTAATCTTACTTTCTACTGGCTGTTATACTATAAAAAATTAAAATGACATTATGAACATTCTTTTCCTCGTATACCACGGGTTCTCGGAGGTGAGCGGCATCTCCAAAAAGATAAAATATCAGATAAAGGGACTGCGGCAGCTGGGTCACAGGGTGTATGTGTGTACATACAGCATAGATGAGAGAGGTCACAGGATGAGGTATATCGACGATGAGCCGCTGCAGGACTTCGGCACGGGGCGGCTGGCGGCGCTGAGGAAAAGATGCTGCTACGGGGCAGTGGTGAGATTTGCCAAGGAGAAGGGAATTGAGTTTGTCTACGCGCGGTCGTTTCACAATGCCAACCCGTTTACCATCAGGATGTTCAAGGCTTTCAGGGAGGCAGGCATAAAGAGCGTGATAGAGATACCCACCTACCCTTACGACCAAGAGTACTCAGGATTCTCACGGCGGGGACGGCTGGCGCTGGCTATAGACAAGATGTTCAGAAACAGGCTGGCGCAGCAGACCGATGCCATCGTGACATTCACACAGGACAAGGAGATTTTCGGACAAAGGACGATATGTATATCCAACGGAATAGACCCTGACATGATTCCGCTGAAGAGCGAGAAGCAACAGCAAAAGACCGGCATGATTCCGCTGAAAAATGAGAAGGACGCAAAAGACGGAAGCCTGAACTTCATAGGAGTGGCGGAGGTGCACTACTGGCACGGTTTTGACCGCTTCATCGCCGGCATGGGAGAATATTACAAGAACGGGGGAAAGCGTGAGATGACCTTCCACATCGTGGGGGGCATTGCCGACTGCGAGATGCACGACTCCGAACACGCGCCGGGCTTTGCCGAACTGGCTGAGAAATACGGAATCACCGACAGGATTGTGTATCACGGGCAGAAGTTCGGGGCTGAGCTTGACGAGCTTTTCAACAGCGCCGACTTTGCAGTGGCAAGCCTTGGGCGACACCGCAGCGGAATCACCCACATAAAGACGCTGAAGAACCGCGAGTATGCCGCGCGCGGACTGTGCTTCATCTACTCGGAGACCGACGACGACTTCGACAGCAAGCCATACGTAGTGAAAGCCCCTGCCGACGAGTCGCCCGTGGACATAAACAAGGTCATCGACTTTATCGACCATACAACCATCACCCCGGAAGAAATAAGGGACAGCATTGACAATCTGACATGGAAGAAGCAGATGGAAACAGTAATCAAGCATACATTCACCACTTCTTAAACTTTAAAAAAGAGCAAAAAATTTAATGCGAAACAAATTCATCGACAACTTACGTACAAAGTATATTCTGACACTGCTTATGTGGACGATATACGCCGTTGGCGCAACCGCGCAGACCCAGTTGCCTGGCATAAACAAGGCATTGATTCCCATATACACCCGTGGAGAAAACAACCTGAAAAACGCATCGTGCCTGCTCACTGCCGACACGCTGATGCAGCAAGCCATGCTGATAGGAGACAAAAAGGCGCAGTGTCTGGCACTGACCATAAAGACACGGCATTACAGCACAACAGGAAACCTGGAGGAGATGGGCAAGGCTGTGACCGAGCTGAAGAAAAAGGCAAGGGAAACGGGGCTGCTGCAATATTACTATTACGCCTGGAACAACTTCATCACGGCATATCTGAACAACGACAGGTATATAAAAGCCATGGAAATGAGCAAGCAAATGTTTGCCGAGGCAAAAAAAGACAAGCATCCATACGGCATCTACATATCATTGCTCACAGCCGGCAACATCTATCACGTAAGACAGGAATACAATGTGGCGGCACAAAAATATCAGGAGGCATACGACTTTGTGAGCACCCACAGGGAGCACTTCAACAACGTATCAATAGCCTCAAGACTGGCAAAGGAATACATCCAGATTCAAAAATACGACGAGGCGGAACAGGTGCTCAGAGAATGGGAAAGAACCGGGCTGGACCGCTCCAAGACACAGGAAATGTATATTATAAAATGTATAATTGACTTTGAAAGGGGCAACTACAGCCAGTTCAAAAAGGACTTTGCCACCATGCAGAAATATGCCGGCGACAAAAATCCTGATTTGAAAAACAGTTCACTGGTCATGTTCTACAACGCACTGTCGGACAAGGACTACGCCAAGGCGCAGGCGATGACAGACAACCTGAAAACCAATGACAGCTCGGTTATCTACCGCCGCCACGAGATTCTCAGCGAGCACGCCGGCGACTACAGGAAGGCTTACGAGTACAGCAGGAAAAGGGCACAGCTAGGCTACAATGAAAAGACACGCATAGCCAGTGCCGACATTGCAGAAATGAGCACGCTGATAAACATGCTGAAAATTGAGGACGAGGCAAAGAGACTGCAGCTGGAAAACCAGCAGCTGCAGCTCAACAACACCGCGCTGGCACTGAACAACGCCAACCTTGAGATAGAGAAGATGAACAGCATACACGAAAGGGATAAAATGCAACACCAGAACGTGGAGCTGAAACTTAGGAACAAAGACCTGGAGCTGAGGCGAAACAATGCCATACAGGAGCAGAAGAGGGCTGAACTGGAAAAGAACAACCAGCGCATAAGGACTACCAACAGGGTGGTCATGGCGGCAATGCTGCTGTGCCTCACATTCGGCATCTGGATGTGGTGGAACAACAGGCAGAAGAAAAGAATGAACCGGATAATAACCAGACAGAACAAGACACTGACAGAAGCCAACGAAAGGGTGAAGGCTGCCGACAACATGAAAACGGCTTTCCTGCAAAACATAAGCCACGAGATACGGACGCCGATGAACGCCATCGTGGGATTCGCACAGGTGCTTTCAATGCCGGGGATGGAGATTAGCGATGAGGAGAAAGAGGACCTGCGAGAAAGGATACTGCACAATTCCGACTTGCTCACAACTCTCATCAATGACCTGCTCGACTTCTCGATGATTGAAAGAGGCAAGCTGCAGATAAACAGGAAATTAATAAAAGTGAACACCCTGCTGCACAACGCGCTGGCATCCGTGAGCCACAGGTGCCCTAACGGCGTGAAGCTGCACTTCACAAGCTCACTTGCCGACGAAGAGACAATATTCACCGACGAAAAGCGACTGCTGCAGGTGCTGATAAACTTTCTCACCAACTCGTGCAAAAACACAACCAACGGAGAGATACACCTGCACTGCGAAAAAAGCGGCAGGCAGAAGCTGAAATTCTCTGTCACCGACACTGGAATAGGAATACCCAAGGACAAAATCGACACCATATTCCAGAGATTCGAGAAACTTGACAGCTTCAAGCAGGGCACCGGGCTGGGGCTGAACATCTGCCGGATGATAGCCCACCACCTCGACGGCTCTATCTGGATTGACAAAGAATATACCGCCGGAGCAAGGTTTTTCTTTGAATTGCCGCAAAACGGATAAAGGCAAAACGGAAATATTAATTAAAGTAGGTTAAACCCGCGGGCAAAACGCACGGGAAATCAATCTTTTTTCGTAATTTTGCAGAAATATAACATAACAATATAAAAAATCATAACACAAGAACGTTTAAACTTTTAAAAAAAAGACAACGGAAATGAAGAAGTTTATCATAGCTGCCTTGTTTGCATTGCCCATGGGGGCAACCGCGCAAAACACCTGGGAGATGCCCGAGGAAGAAGAAGAAGCATTAGCCGTAAAAGTCAATCCCGACGCAAAATATCTTGCCGGAGCCGTGCCCGTGGTCGACGGCAAGGTGGTGTTCAGCGCCACGCTCGACGCCCCGGGCAAGTCGGCAGGCGAAATCTACTCCATCCTGCGCAAATACATGCTGCGCATGACCAAGGAGAAGAACCAGTTCGACACCAGCTGTCTGGTTATGCAGGACAGCCTCGAGCACACGCTCGCCGGCTCCTATCAGGAGTGGCTCGTGTTCAAGAGCACCGGATTGTCGCTCGACCGCACGCGCCTGAAGTACACCATGATAGCCCAATGTTCCGATGGCAAGGCGGACGTGACGATTTCGCGCATAAGCTATCTGTACGAGGAGGAGCGCAACCCGATGAAATACACCGCCGAGGAATGGATTACCGACGAGAACGCCCTGCGCAAGAACAAGCAGAAGCTGCTGCCCGTGTCGGGAAAGTTCCGCCGCAAGACCGTGGACCGCAAAAACTATCTTTTCAATAAACTACAGACTCTCATAAAATGAAGAATGAAGAGTGAAGAATGAAGAATCAAAATTTTTCCTGAACAAAAAACAAAATATTACAGGATATGACAACAGACGGACTGGAGACACCCGACACCCCGCTCAAGAGAGCGCGCCAGCGCGAGGAGCTACGCCGCGAGGAACGCCGGCACAAGCTTAGGATAATACGCAACATTCTTAATATTATATTCATGCTCACTGCCCTTGCCGGAGTGGCTTACTATGTCCTCGCCGACAAATACGCAGGCTCAATAATCATCATCGTGGCAATGTCGTTCAAGATGGTCGAGGCGAGCATGAGAATGATAAAACTATGAGCATCAGACAATTAATCATCGCTTTCACGCTATTGCTGTGCGCCGCCGCAAGCGCCGTGGCACAGGAATACAACCAGATGGACGAAGCCGGGAACATAACCCGGCGCAACGAAAACGGAAACTTCAACAAGCACAACAACGACACCACAAGCAACGACAAGGACGTGCCCAAGGGCATCTACGTGTGGACCGTCGACCGCCGCTTCGGCGACATCACGCCGGCGCAGGTGGACACACTGCCCCACCTGTTTCAGAACACCGTGACGGGAAACGGAGTTTACCGCCAATACAACACCACGGGCAACAACTACACCGTGCGCCAGAGCCGCGTGGCAGCCGACCGTCCGCTGTGGCGACAGTTTATCTTCACACAGCCCTACGACTTCGTGATAAAGGAGCCCGACCAGCTGCACTTCACCAACACCCTGTCGCCCATAACCAACATCACCTACGACGAATGCGGCGACAAGCAGAACGGCGAGGACCACATCAACGCCAAGTTCGCAGTGAACGCCGGAAAGCGCCTGGGACTGGGCTTCGACATCAACTATGCCTACGCCCGCGGCTACTTCAGCAACCAAAACACCAGCCATTTCGGATTCACACTCTACTCGTCGTACCTGGGCGACCGCTATCAGATGCACGCTATGCTGTCCACCTACCACCAAAAGGTGGCTGAGAACGGCGGACTCACCGACGACGCATACATCACGCTGCCCGAAAGCTTCAGCGACGACTTCGCCTCCAACGAAATACCCACCGTGCTGGAGCAGAACTGGAACCGCAACGATCACCGGCACCTTTTCCTGACCCACCGCTACAACGTGGGATTCTACCGCCTTGTGCCGCGCACCGAGGAGGAGATAAAGGCGAGAAAGTTTGCAGCAGAGTCGAAAAAGGAAAACGAGGAGCGCAAAGCCGATGCCGACAGCAGCGCCGGCGGCAGGAACAGCCGGCAGAAAAAGGCGGCAAACGCCAGCCAGCCCATGGGACGCCCCGAGGGAGCCGCCATCATGGGCGACGCGCCCGAGCAGAAAAACGACAGCACAGCCATCGACTCCACACGCATAAAGGTGGATCAGGCTGCCATCGACAGCATAGCCGCCGGGAAAGCGCGCCAGGACTCCATCGACACCTATATGAAAAAGGAGTTCGTGCCCGTGACCAGCTTCATACACACGCTCGACATCAACAGCAACGAGCGAATATACCAGGCTTACCAAAGCCCGCAGAACTACTACGCCAACACTTACTTCAACCAGCTGAGCAACAACACCTACAGCGGCGACAGCATCTACGACCAGACTAAGTTCACGCAGATGAAGAACACCCTCGCCGTGGCAATGCTCGAAGGGTTCAACAAATGGGCAAAGGCGGGGCTGAAGCTCTTTGCCAGCTACGACATGCGCCGCTACAAGCTGCCGGCAGTAGTAGACGGGGAGGCAAGCCTGGCGGCGCTCGAAAGCACATCGGAAAACAGCATCAGCGTGGGAGCGCAGATAATCAAGACCCAAGGCAAGACGCTGCACTACAGCCTCACGGGAGAGACATGGCTCGCCGGCGACGACGCAGGACAGCTGAAGCTCGACTTCACAACCGACCTCAACTTCCGCCTACTGGGCGACACCCTCACGCTGGCGGCAAAGGCGGCACTATACCGCCTGGAGCCAACATTCTACCTGCGCCACTACCACTCGAAGCACTTCTGGTGGGACAACGACCTCGACAAGGAGACGCGCACAAGGGTTGAGGGAACGCTGGCATACCGCAAGACAAAGACGCGCCTGCGCCTCGCCATTGAGGAGATACAGAACTACACCTACTTCGGCATGAGCTACGACGCCACCGCCGAGGGACGCACCGCCATGACTGCCGCCGTGCGCCAGAACGGCAGCAACATCAACCTCATGACGGCGCAGCTCTACCAGGACTTCCGTCTGGGACCGCTCAACTGGGAGAACGTCATAACATATCAGAGCAGCAACAGCGACGCGCTGCCCGTGCCCGACCTCAACCTGTTCACAAATCTCTACCTCAAGTTCATGATTGTCAAGGAGCTGGCGGTGGAGTTCGGAGCGTCAGCCACATGGTTCACAAAATACTACGCGCCCGACTACTGTCCGCAGATAGGGCAGTTTGCAGTGCAGGAAAACGAGGCGAGCCGCGTGGAGCTCGGCGGATATCCCTTCATCGACGTCTACGCCAACTTCCATCTCAAGCGCACGCGCTTCTTCCTCAACTACACTCACGCCAACGCCGGCAGCAGCAACCGCATGCAGTTCCTCGTGCCCCACTATGCGCAGAACAACACCGTGCTCCGCTTCGGGCTGTCGTGGAACTTCTTCAATTAGTGTCCAGCGTTGAGTGTTCAGTGTTTTTTCTCCACCGAAACACTATATATACAATTAATGTACGCGCGCGAGGGAGATTTCCCCCGCGCGCCTTTTTTTATCCATGCCGGGAGAATAAATATTCCGGCGTACGCAGAAATACAAAGCGTCGTACGCAGAAATATAGTGAAGGCGGACACAGGAAAAAAGTACTGGAAAGCAAAAATTAAACATTGGAAACTTGATATTAACATCGGTAAAAAAAATTTTTCCAACATAGTACAAAGTTGTTTAACCGACAGAAAAGAAATGCGGAAAAGTTTGCACAAAACCACTTGTCGCCGTGAAATCGGTGAAGCTCCTGGCGACTGCCACAGGAAAAACGATGCGCAAGAGGCTGACAGACGACGTGACGCTGGGATGGAGCACCGAGGCAAAGGCTCTCATGGACGAGGAGCGCCAAAAGGCGGAGGCGGGAAAGGTTTAGTGTTCTGCCGCACTTTCTTTTAGGCACGGATTACACGGATTTTCACGGTTTTCTTATTTATCTTTCCGTGAAAATCCGTGTAATCCGTGCCTAAAATTGTGACACAATGCAAGCAGCGACGGTCTTTTCGGGCTGTCTTCCTCATTTCACACATTCTTTCTCCAAAAACTTTTTCCACTGGGCGGAGTAGCCGTTGAACACGTTCACGTCTACTTCGCCCGTGATGCCATGCACCCTGCCGTCGGGGCAAAGCTGCCAGAACGCCAGGTGAACGTCGGGCTTGAACTCGCCGTAGCGCGCAATCCAGATGTTGTAGCCGTGCATGAGGTCAGGAGCCTGCGGCAGATAACGGTTTACGAAGGTCTGGCTGACGTAGAGCACCGGGCGCACTCCCGTGCGGCGTCCTACAATGTTGAGCCACGAGCGAATGGATGCAAACATCGCGGCGGCTCCTCCCATCTGCGCTATCTGGCGGGCGGTGGGCTCCACGTCGAGCACAGGAGGCAGGTCGCCGCGCTGGAAACGGCTGTAGCGCAGGAAGTGGCGCGCCTGTGCGGCGCCCGAGGTCCTGGTGCTGAAAAAGTGGTAGGCGCCGCAGCGGTAGCCGTGGCGGCGCGCGGCGCGGCTGTCGGCAAGATAGTATGGGTTGCGCACCGAGATGCCCTCGGTGCTCTTGATGTAGACGAAGGACACGGGGTAGTCCACGGCTCCCGTGACGCGCTTTTTCGACAGGGTGCCGAGGCTGCGCACGCGCAGGCTGCCCCACACTATGGGGTAGTGGCGGCGGCCCTTGCCGTGCTGGTATCGCGAGATGTCGATGCCGTAGATTCGCTCGGTGGTGAAGTTGAGGCGCTGTCCGCGGTAGCGTCCCTCAGCCCATTCTCCTATCCTTAGCCTGCGGCTGTCGAGCGAGATGCAGAATCCGTGCTGCCGGTCGGCGGCAAACTGCCCCTGATAGAACGCTCCGTCGGACGAGAGCAGAGTGCCGTGCCCCTCTGCCAGCAGACGGCGCGAGAACTGTCCGCTGTAGGTGCCGAGGCTGTCGGTGCGGCGCCCCTCGCCCACGGTGTCGGCAGCCCACACTCCGCTAATCCAGCGGCGCAGGCTGTCGCAGCCCACTCCCCTGCCCCTGCGCGGCTCTTTATACCAGCGGCCGCCGTGCCACACTCCGCCCATGCTCTCCATAAACAGCGGTCCGGGGGCGGTGCCGCCCGCCGCCGGCTTTGTCTTGTGAGCCACTGTTAGTCGCGCTTTTGGCGCGACTGCCTTCAGCGCATTGAGCACCGCCACGGCGCGGCGGCGCAGCGAGTCGATGCCGGCGGCATACTGCTCCACGGCGGTGAATCCCTCGTCCTGAATGCCGCTGTGGGCAAGAAAATACCTGCACTCACGCTCCATGGCGTCATACTCGCCGAGCTTCTCGCGGCAGCGTGCCGCGGTGAGCTCCACCGCGCGGTGGAGGGCTGCGCTCTGCCACAGGGTGTCGGCGGCGCAGGCATGTCCGGCAGCGGCGCCGCCCGCCGCTGAGCAGAAATCCTTAGAATCATCCGCGAGCCTGCTTGAGCCGCCCGGGAGCAGCCCTGAATCATCCGCGAGCAGCAGCGAGTCGGACGAGATGCTGCGGAACGTGAGCACGTCGCGGCCGTCGGCTCTCAGCACGTTGACCGATGCCGCCTCGTGCTCCACCCTTGGGGGCGCAGACATCAGCCATCCCGCAATGACATGGCGCCGGCAATATGCCACAACGACAATTGCTGCCACAAAAGCGGCAGCAATCATCGCATGAAAAGTCTTTTTTCTTATTCTCACTTTTCTCATTTATCCATTTCCGGCTTGCCTGGGCTATCCGTTCATCGACAGCAGGAACTCCTCGTTGCTGCGTGTCTGCACCAGGCGGTCGCGCACCATGTTCATTGCCTCTATCGGGTTCATGTCGGAGATATACTTGCGCATTATCCACATGCGGTTGAGCGTGGTCTGGTCGTGGAGCAGGTCGTCGCGGCGCGTCGACGACTGCACGAGGTTCACGGCAGGGAATATGCGCTTGTTGCTCAGCGAGCGGTCGAGCAGCAGCTCCATGTTGCCCGTTCCCTTGAACTCCTCGAATATCACCTCGTCCATCTTCGAGCCCGTGTCGATGAGCGCCGTGGCGATGATTGTGAGCGAGCCTCCGCCCTCTATGTTGCGCGCGGCTCCGAAGAATCGCTTCGGCTTCTGCAGCGCGTTGGCGTCGACACCGCCTGTGAGCACCTTGCCGCTGGCTGGCGCAACGGTGTTGTAGGCACGCGCCAGTCGGGTTATGGAGTCGAGGAAAATCACTACGTCGTGTCCGCACTCCACCATTCGCTTCGCCTTCTCCAGGACTATTCCCGCAATCTTGACGTGGCGCTCGGCAGGCTCGTCAAACGTTGACGCAATGACCTCGGCGTTCACCGTGCGCGCCATGTCGGTGACCTCCTCCGGGCGCTCGTCGATGAGCAGCATCATGAGATAAGCCTCGGGGTGGTTGGCGGCTATGGCGTTGGCAATGTCCTTCATCAGTATGGTCTTACCCGTCTTTGGCTGCGCCACTATGAGGGCGCGCTGTCCCTTTCCTATAGGCGAGAAGAGGTCGACGATGCGCACCGACGGGTTTGTGGTGGCGGGGTTGCCGCACAGCTTGAACTTCTCGTCGGGGAAGAGCGGTGTGAGATGCTCGAATGCCTGGCGGTCGCGCACCTCCTGCGGAGCGCGCCCGTTGATGGTGTTGATGGCGGCAAGTGCAAAGTATTTCTCTCCGTCGTGGGGCGGGCACACGGTGCAGTCCACCACGTCGCCGGTCTTCAGCCCGTAGCGCTTCACCTGCTGCGGCGACACGTAGATGTCGTCGGGCGACGAGAGATAGTTATAGTCGCTTGAGCGCAGGAAGCCGTAGCCGTCGCTGAGCAGCTCAAGCACTCCGTTGCCCGTTATCAGTCCCGTGAAGTCGTAAGTCTTCGACCCCATCTGGTCTGTAGCCGGCGCCACGGCAGGCATCTCGCCTGCAGGTACCACCGGTGTGGTGGGACGGTCGAAGATGTCAAGGCTCGGCAATGCCTCGCGGTCCTCAACGGGCACGTCGACAATGGCTATAAAGTCGGTGCCGTCGCCGGGGTCGCCCTCCCACACACCGTCGGCGTTCACGGCGTCGGTCAGCGCGGCGCTGTTGTGCGCTGCCACCTTTTCCTGCAGGCGCTCAATCATGGCGCTGTCGGCAGGGGCGGCATCGGCGGCGGCGGTGCCGGACGTGGCGGATGCGGTGCCGGACGTGGCGGCAGTATCGGCGGCGGTTACGGCTGCCATTATGGCTGCTGCGGCAGCATCCACGGCTGCCTGGGAAGTATTGTCGGCAGCGGCGGCAGCATCGGCGGCGGCGGCGTTCATGCCGCCTGCGGCGGGCGCTGCCTCCTCAGCTGCGGAGGCACTTGCCGGAGCATTCACGCTTCCGGCGGCAACGGAGCCGAAGAGGTCCTGCGGCTGGTCGAGTATTACTCCCGCGGCGGCGGCAATCCTGGCGGCCTCCATGGCGGCAAGCTCTGCCTTGCTCTTTCTGCCGCGCTTCTTCGGCGCGGGGGCGGCGGGCTGCGCGGGGGCGGCAGCCGGCACGGCTGGCGCTGCGGCGCCGGCATCGGCGCCGGTGGTCTGAGGCATGTCGCTGGTGGTCTGAGGCATGTCGCTGAAGAGTGACTTCTTGGCAGTGATCTTGCCTTTCTTCAGGTCAAGGTTGTTGCCCTCGCTGCCGTTCACGGTGTAAACCTTGTCGGTCTCCGTCTTGGCTATGCGTGTGCGTTTGCGCTTGGGCGCCGGAGCCTCGGCGGCAGAAGTCTCGGCAGCCTTGTCGAGTATGGCATACACCACCGTCTCCTTGTCGTCCGACTTCTTCACCTTTATGTCCATAGACTCTGCAAGCTCGGTGAGCTGCTGCTGGTCCATCTGTGTAAGTTCGTCTTTTGTGTACATATATCTTGTTGTTTTTTATTTCGATTTTAATATTACCTTTATCTTCGAGATGCGGCGCTCGCTCATCTCCATCACCTCAAACTGCATGTTGGCGGTGCTTATCACCTCGTTCAGGCTCGGGAACTCGCCCTTTATCTCAAGCAGCAGCCCAGCCAGGGTGTCGGCGTCGCCAGCCACCTGGTCAAGCTCGTCGTCGTCGATGCTCAGTATCTTGCGGAAGTCGCTCAGCAGCGTCTTTCCCTCAAAGAGGAAGGTGTTTTTGTTGAGCCGCTGATACTGCTTCTCCTCCTCGTCGAACTCGTCGTTAATCTCGCCCACTATCTCCTCAAGGATGTCCTCCAGGGTGACCAGTCCGCTGGTTCCCCCAAACTCATCCACCACTATCGCCATGTGGACCTTGTCCTTCTGGAAGTCGCGCATCAGGTCGTCAATCATCTTTGTCTCCGGCACGAAGTAAGCCGGGCGTATGAGCGACTGCCAGCGGAACTGCGGCCCCTTGCTGAGGTGAGGCAGAAGGTCCTTGACGTAGAGCACTCCCTTTATCACGTCTATGCGGTCCTGATACACGGGAATGCGCGAGTAATTGTTGTCCACGATACATTTCAGCACGTCGGGAAACGCCGACCTGATGTCGATGTCCACTATGTCCTGGCGGCAGGTCATGATGTCCTTCACCTGCTCGTCGCTGAAGCGCACTATGCTCTCAAGCATCTTCTTCTCCTCGCGTATGTCGTCGGTGTCGGTCAGCTCAAGAGCCTGCTCAAGGTCGTCGACGCTCAGCTTGCGGTTCTCGCGCTGCACCACCTTCGATGCCAGCGTGCCCGACTTCATCAGCACCGAGCTCAGCGGCCAGAACAGGCGGCGCAGCAGCGCTATGCCCGTGACCACGCGGCGGCAGAACATCAGCGCGTTCTGCCCGCTGTAAATCTTTGGCATTATCTCGCCGAAGAGCAGCAGCAGGAACGTGAGCAGCACGGTGAGAAAAAGGAACTGCATGAGCCAGTGCCCGCCGAAATCCACCGTGTTGGCAAAGAAATAGTTGAGCAGCATGATTATCGTCACGTTCACCAGGTTGTTGGTGATGAGGATTGTGGCAAGGGTGCGCTCGGAGTCCTTGCACAGCTCAAGTATCTTCCTGTCGATGGGGTATCTCTCCTCCTCAAGCTCGCTCATGTCGGCAGGCGACAGCGAGAAAAAGGCAATCTCGGAACCGGAGGCGAATCCCGACACCAAAAGCAGGAACGCGGCCATCACAACAGCCACCAGCGCGCCCGTCGTGGGCATGATGAGATGCACCTGCATCAAGCTTTCCTGTAGTTCTATCATTGATTTTCCATGTTTGCAGGCGTTGCGGCCCTGGGCGTGAGCAGCTCGATGTTGTCTGCCCAAATTTCCGCCACCTTGTGCTGGCGTCCCTGACGGTCGTCGTAGGTGTTGTACCGCATACGTCCCTCGATATACAATTTGTCGCCCTTGTGGACATAGTTCTCCACAACCTTTGCCAGCTGGTTCCACAGTATCACGGTGTGCCAGTCGGTGCGGTCGGGCACCACGGTGCCGTTGGGCAGAGTATAGCCGCGCTCAGTGGTGGCAAGCGACACACGTGCCACGGGTTTGTCGGCATCTACATACCTCACCTCGGGGTCGCGTCCCACATTGCCTATAAGCATTATCTTGTTCATCGGATATACTAAATATTAAGGCGGTTCCAAAATATTATGGCTCTTAAGAAATTCAGCACCGGCGGCGTCACTTCCACATGCCAAGGTAGCGGTAATGGAAGTTCTTGCCCTTTGCCGAAGGGAACTGGCTGCGGTTGTCGACACGCTCGCGCAGGTACTCGCAGATGCGGTTGTAGCAGTCCATGCCGCTCACAGCCTTGCAGGCTGCCACGAAATGCGTGTCCTGATACTGGAACTTGCCGTTGGGCGACAGCAGCACGCGCTTGAAATCGAGAGTGCCCTCATACCAGCCCTCGCACTGCTCGTTGAGCTTCGTCACCACAGGCGACACAACCTTGGCGCGGCCCGGAGCGCCATTGTCATCCGAAACGGCATGCACCGCCTTCTTCTCCTTGAAGTCCTGCATCGTGGCTGCCTCGGTCTTTATTATAATAAAGTACACGCGCGGGCGTATCTTATATCTCTTGGGATAAAAAACGTTGCTTGTAAGATAGGCGCGGACCTCGCGCTCAAGGTTGGCATCCATTCCTATTTCATCTATCGACTTCAGGAAGTCTATTGCCTCATCGGCTGTTGAAACCAAAATTTCGTTATCGAAATACCGTAGATATATATTCATCGTAATATATTTAATGTCAAACAATAAAGACGGTAACATACGCTACGCCTAAAATTGCCAATAAGAAAAAATTGAATTATTTTTTTGATAAAAAAGAGCGGAAAACGGGACTCGGACCCGCGACCCCAACCTTGGCAAGGTTGTGCTCTACCAACTGAGCTATTTCCGCAACGTTTACATTTAAGTGAAGAGGAGGAGACTCGAACTCCCACGTCACAATTGACACTACCCCCTCAAAGTAGCGCGTCTACCAATTCCGCCACCTCTCCATTTAAACATTGTGAGAAGATAAAAGAAAAAGAGTGCCCAGAACAGGACTCGAACCTGCACACCTCACGGCACACGCACCTGAAACGTGCGCGTCTACCAATTCCGCCACCTGGGCTTAAAGAAGAAACATTCCTTCAATGCTCTTTTTTCTGTTCCAATCTTATCGAGCGGAAAACGGGACTCGGACCCGCGACCCCAACCTTGGCAAGGTTGTGCTCTACCAACTGAGCTATTTCCGCATTCTAAACCACTTTAAAGTTTCAGAAAACTTTGTTGTGATAGCGTTTTCTCTCAAACGCGGTGCAAAGGTACGGAGTTTTTTGCAAACAACCAAATATTTCGGCGATTTTTTTCAAAAAACCGTGCATTTTTTCAGTTTTCTTGTCAAAACACCCACTTCAAGCCACAGAAAACTCCATATTTCCCCACTAACTCCCCATTCTGCCACAGGCACGCCGCCAGGGGCTCAAACGATGAGCGAAATCACCTTTTTCATACCTTACTTAAACTTTTTATTCTCTTAATTTCGTTTTTCAAAATAAAAGTAGTACCTTTGCATCGTAAATACGAGAATCATACTGACAGATGAAACTGATCGTAATGACAAAGCCCACATTTTTTGTGGAGGAAAACAAAATAATAGAAGGTCTCTTCGAGTCTGGGCTCGACGAGCTGCATCTATATAAGCCAAACTCATCGCCAATGTACTCCGAGCGTCTGCTCACTCTGCTGCCAGACTCTTATTATAAGAATATAACCGTGCACGAACATTATTATCTAAAAGAAGAATACAGGCTGCGCGGAATACACATCGACGATGAATCGCAACAGCCGCCCACAGGATACCGCGGACATGTCAGCCGCTCGTGCACAAACCTGAACACGCTCAAAGACATGAAGAGCAAATCGGACTATGTGTTCCTGAAGCACATCTTCGACAGCCAGACATACAAGGAAGAGCGTGGACTGTTCACATACGGACAGCTGAAGGCGGCGCAGAAACAGGGGTTCATCGACCGCCACGTGTATGCCCTCGGGGGCATCAACCTCGACAACATCCACATAGCCAAAGAGCTTGGATTCGGAGGCGTGGTGATAAGCGGTGACCTTTGGAACAGGTTCGACATCCATCAGGGAGTGGACTACAAGGAGCTGCTCGAACATTTCGAAAAGCTGCGCAAGGCAATAAAATAGCAGGCGCGCACAAGCAAAACAGGACAAAACGAAAACATAACAATAAAAAAACAGTAAATCAAATGAGTGAGAATAACTCTTACATGGTTTTTTCAGGCACCAGCACCAAATATCTTGCTGAGAAGATTTGCCAAAGTCTGGGTTGCCCCTTAGGACAACTGGTCATCACTAAGTTTTCCGACGGCGAGTTTGCCGTGTCATACGAGGAAAGCATACGCGGACGCGACGTGTTCCTCGTGCAGAGCACCTTCCCCAACAGCGACAACCTGATGGAGCTGCTCCTGATGATTGACGCAGCAAAGCGCGCGTCGGCACGCACCATCAACGCCGTAATCCCCTATTTCGGCTGGGCACGTCAGGACCGCAAGGACAAGCCGCGTGTGAGCATCGGCGCAAAGCTCGTGGCAGACATGCTGAGCACCGCCGGCATCGACAGGCTGATAACCATGGACCTGCACGCAGACCAGATTCAGGGTTTCTTCAACGTTCCGGTCGACCATCTCTACGCCTCGGGCGTTATCCTGCCCTACATCCAGAGCCTCAACCTCGATGAGCTTGTAATTGCATCGCCCGACGTGGGCGGCTCAAAGCGTGCAAGCACATATTCAAAGTATCTGGGCTGCCCGCTCGTGCTGTGCAACAAGACCCGCGCCCGCGCCAACGTGGTGGCGTCGATGCAGATTATCGGCGACGTGAAAGACAAGAACGTCATCATCATCGACGACATGGTGGACACCGCAGGAACCATAACCAAGGCTGCCGACATAATGAAGGAGGCTGGAGCAAAGACCGTGCGAGCCTGTGCAAGCCACTGCGTGATGAGCGGTCCGGCAAGCGAGCGCGTACAGAACTCGGCGCTTGAGGAGATTGTCTTCACCGACTCCATCCCCTACACCAACCGCTGCGCAAAGGTGAAGCAGCTGTCGGTTGCCGACATGTTTGCCGAGACAATCCGCCGCGTAATCAACAACGAAAGCATCAGCAGTCAGTACTTGCTGTAGTGTGGAGTGTGGAATGTGGAGTTTGTTAAGAATGACAAAAAGCAAAATCATCGGACTGGCACTTGGCGGCATGATGCTCGCCGCGTGCCAGTCCAATTCTTATAAGGTCTACGGCACAGCCAAGGCTTTGGCTGACGGCGATACCGTGTATTTCACCACCAACCTCCTGGGATATGTTGACCCTCCACCGACAGATACCGCCGTGGTTGAGGGCGGCAAGTTCACGTTTGAGGGAACTGCCGACAGTCTTCGTGCGGCAATGATTTACAGCAAAAGCGGAAAGTTGGAGAATGCCATGCTCATCACCGAGCCCGGCACCATAATGGTGAGGATGGGAGCCGACAGCCAGTCGACAAGGGTGTGGGGAACATTCTGCAACAACAAATGGCAGGAGCTCGCCGACTCAACGCTCAGCATCGGCATGGAGTTCGACCGCATAGCACGGTATGTGACCGACAATCATCTCACCTACGGGGAGATTAAGGAAAAGCGCTCAGAGCTGGCAAAACTGCACAGCCGTTTCGTAGATATTATAATAGGTACGCGCGAGGCAAATGCCGACAATGATTTCGGACGGTTCATGTCCTCCTATTACAGAGACGTTATTGCAGCGGGAGATTCCATAAATTAAGAAGCAGACGCACTCAGCGCCTGCTTCTTGTTATCATCGTATTTATCTTCTCATTAAACTTATCGGCTTCCAACAGCTGCTCCAGCTTCACCGGCATACGATACTGCCAGCGGTTGAACGGGTCGTCGGGGCGGTTTATCTGTTCTGCCTCAACATCCGTGCCACGCAGTTCGGCGTTCATGGCGAGCCAGTCCTGAATGGTAAGCACACACAGCATCGACGGACAATAAAGGTGGCGGGCGATTATCTCCTCGGCAATATGCACGGGAAGCTGCGCCGGTGCCTTGCCCTCTTTTTGCAGCATGGTGACATAATAGCGCTGCACCTCAGCACGGTTGTTCTGCCACCACAGACGCATCGATGCCATGTCGTGGGTACTGAACGTACACACCGAACGGTAGGGATAGCCGTCGAGATGGGCAAACTCGTATTCCTTGCGCTTGGGCATTGTCTGTATCTCAAGGGTGAGCATGCGGTTGGCATCGAGCACAGGCGCAACACAGTCGGGCAGCATACCGAGGTCTTCGGCACACAGCAGCATACGGCTGTCGCCAAACACATCCTGCAGGCGGCGCATGGCTATGTTGCCCCAATACATGGAGTGACGCTGGTAGAAATAGCTGTTGTAGATGCGCATATAAGCCTCGCGCTCATCGTTGCCGAGCATCTGACAGACAGGCGAATGGAGCGCGCCGATGCAGGGATGATACATATCTGCATTATAAGGGTCTTCTACAAACAGCACATTCGCCACAAGGCGGTAGAGTCCGTCACGAATCCAGATGCTGTTCTCATCGCTCATGCCGGCAAACGCCTGCTCAATCCTGCGCTGTGTGCTGTATTTTGGCAAAAGGGAATACAGTCCGTAGGCTTTCTGTTCAAGAATGTTTTCCCTCACATATTTCGAGTGCATTCCAAACAGCCGTTCTATCACAGTGTCATTGATAAGCGGCTTGGTCATAAAATCCTTGCGCCACGGCAGCCCCATGCCCTCAATCTCATCAGGAGTCATGGGCAGCGACGGTGAGAAATGCCCCATCACGCCAAACTTCTGACTTGTGGGAATCTCCCAGATGCGGAAGAATCCCAGCACGTGGTCGATGCGCAGCGCATCGAAGTATTGTTCAAAATGCCTGAGCCGTCTGTGCCACCATTCGTAGCCGTCGGCTTCCATTGCCAGCCAGTTGTAGGTGGGGAATCCCCAGTTTTGTCCGTAATAGCTGAAAGCGTCGGGCGGTGCTCCCGTCTGTGCGTCGAGATTGAAGTAGCGGGGAAGTGTCCTCACCTCCACGCTGTCGCGGTTCACTCCTATGGGCAGGTCGCCCTTGAGCACCACTCCGTTCTGTCGGGCATAGTCGGCGGCAGCCTTCAGCTGCAGATGCAGTAAATACTGCACATAGCGGTAGAAATCACTGTCATGCGGACAACTGCCGGCATCACGTTCGGCGCAGTAGTCGGCATAGTCGTCAATCCAATATTTGTTATCTTCTAAGAAAGCCTTTGCCCCGGCAGTGTCGAGCGTCTGCCTGCCCCGCTCCTTGTACAGCTGTGCAAGATATGCGGTCTTCACCCTGTCCACCGCCTCATAGTCTGAATATTTCAGGGCGTTAAGCTCGCTCTTCTGCCTGCGGTATGCCATCATCGCATCAGCGTCATTGAGCGCTCCTGCCTCTTCAAGGTTGAGGTAATGGGGATGCAGCGCAAACACGCTTATGGCATTATACGGATAGGAGTCGTTCCACTGCCGTGTGCAGGTGGTGTCGTTCACGGGCAAGGTCTGTATCACCTTTATCTCCACCTTCTTCGCCCAGTCCACCAGCATGCGCAGGTCGGCAAAGTCCCCCACTCCACAACTGTTGTCGCTCCTCAGCGAAAACACAGGCACTGCAACTCCGGCTGCCTTCCACATTGCCTCGGCAACGCGCATCACTCCGCCGTCGAGCACCAGCACCTCACCATCGTTCAGCTCATGATTGTCGCCCTCATGCAGATTGCGCCCTTCGTCCGATGAGCGGTTGAGTCCGTCTTCCCACGCAACAATCTCGTTGGTTCTGTTGTCGGTTATCACGTATTTATATTCCAGCGGAAGGGGTATGCTCATCACATTCACTGTGAGCATCCACTCCATCTGTCCCGCATACGTCATGCGCTGGAAACGGGTGGCATTCCAGCTGCCAAGGGCAGGATGACTGCCGCACACTGCCACCGACTGTCCGGGCTTCAGCTGCGGTGCCGACACGCGGAAGAGCAGAGTCTTGCGGAACAGCGGCAGGCGCAACGGCTGCACCGTCTCATTGACTGTCCCTCCCCGCGTTATTATGCAGGCATTGCTGTAAAGATGGTGCGGCAGCGGCATGTCGTTCCAGCTGTCGGCAAAGATATAGTCCTTGCTTGTGTCAAGATGAAACGTGCGTCTCACTCCCGTCCACTCGCGCCTCACAACATGCCCGTCGCCGTCCTCCACCTGATAGTGGTATTCAATTGCCACGACAGGATGCTGGCGCGACTCCCTTGCCACCGTCTCTGCCGTCCACCACTGTCCGTCGCTGGTGTTCATCAGGACGTTCTGGCTTTTGCGGCTGCCGTCGGCGCGGAGATAGCTCAGCACCACGTGCATGCTCTCTCCCCACACCGTATTATATTGTATTGTAAACCGTTGCTTCATTTACCTTTGTGGTTTGTTTTTTGCAAATAATTGTTGTATTCCACAAAGTTACTGCTTTTTACTGAAATATCAAACTTTCCTTCCTTTTTTTTGATTTATTTAACCTGCATTATTCATAAAGGTAACTATTCAGCAGCTCTTAATGCTCTATCAACCACAGTTTTATCTATAACGGTAATGACCATGAATAACCAGTAATGTCCAAGAAAATAATATTTTGTGGGGTATCCCCACTAATGAACATAAATTTTTGGTCATTATTTGCTTTAGCAAACATACTCATTTTTAGAACATTACTGATCATTTATGGACATTTCTGTTTAAAACACCCCTGCTGAATAGTTACTCATAAAGTAACTGTTCTCTAACTTTGCAGCGTCAAAATGGGATAACTCCTTTTTATTACATTACGCGAAACTTAAATAAGATTACGGTCATTTACGTTAACGGATGCAAATTATTAATAAAAATTATCCTTTTTCTTCATTTTTATTTCTGCTTTTGATAAATTTTGTTATCTTTGCAAAGCTTTTCCATGCCGAAAGCCCTTAATGGGATAGGAGGCGGGGGAGCGCATATATAAAAAGGCGTAACTGTACGCTTTGGTTTTGACGTGTTAGAACTTCGCAAACTCTCAACAGATTGTCAAGAACAAAGCAACGGGAACGCCCTATGAGATGTATTATATACAGTCCTCATTGACACTTGATGAAATAAGTCAGGAGTCTTTGTCGGCATACTATATATTTACATCGGCGTGGGGCTTTCGGCGTTGCTCGTTTCGACAATCTGGGCAATGCGAAGGCCTTAACACGTGGAACGGGCAGCAGGACTGGCTCCACGTCTTTCGTGTATGCAGAACATAATTAACAACCTGCCAGTATGGAGCCAGCTGACATAAAAATTACATTCATGAAAAAATTAATGCTTTTATTATGGGGATTGGCTCTTCCTTTTATAGCCAATGCACATGATTTTGAGATTGGCGAGATTTATTATAATATCTTGTCGGAAGAGGAAAAAACATGTGAAGTAACAAGTAAAGATAATGGTGTTCTTGACACAAGACATCTTGGAGAAGTACATTTGTCGGAAACAGTAACACACAATGGTTCCACATATACTGTGATGAGAATAGGCAAGAGAGCATTTGCGTGTTCAGGCTTGACAAAGTTGACCATACCCAAAACTATAATCGAGATTGATACGGATGTGGTGACTTTTTTTGATTGTCCAGAATTGGCATACCTTACTGTTGAAGAAGGAAATCCGGTTTATGACAGCCGGGGAGACTGCAACTGTGTTATTGAAACGGCAAACAATAAGCTGATTATAGGCTGTCTGAATTCTATTATACCAAATACCGTTACGGAAATTGCAGATCAAGCGTTTCGCGGACGTGCCCCTCAGACTCTCATAATCCCAAATTCTGTGGTGGAAATAGGCAAGGAAACATTTGAGGAAAGCTTATTATTAGAAACTGTAAGTATTCCAAATTCTGTAAAGACAATCAATGGCGGTGTTTTTATGGACTGCGCGACATTGAGGGAAATCTATATACCAAGTTCTGTGGAAGAAATTAGTAGTTGGGCATTCATAGGGTGTTCCTCTTTGGAAAAAATAACGGTTGACAGTGAAAATAAGATATACGATAGCAGGAATGACTGTAATGCGATAATAGAAACAGCAACTAACTGCCTGATAAAAGGCTGTAAAAATACAGTGATACCCAATACCGTGACAAAAATAGGTGACAGCGCTTTCAGTGAGGTACACTCAAATGGCAATTACTTTCCTCCTATATATGGTCTAGAGGAAATGCCTATTCCAAACTCTGTAACATCTATTGATGACTGGGCTTTTTATGGCTGTAAGCGATTGAAAAAAATTGTGTTGCCAGAGTCTGTTACATATATTGGAGGCAGGGCTTTCTCCAAATGTGAAAGTTTAAAAGAACTAAAAATATCAAAAACAGTAAAAGAACTTGGAAATTATGCTTTTAGTGGCTGCTCATCTTTAGAAAAAATTATCGTAGAGGATGGAAATCCATATTATGACAGTAGAAACGGGTGTAATGCAATAATAGAAACAGCAAACAACAAATTAATAACGGGATCAATAAATACAGTTATACCCAATACCGTTACTAAAATAAGAAATGAGGCATTTTACGGTTTAAACATAACGAATATAATCATCCCTAATACGATAGTTGAAATTGGGGAAGATGCTTTTTATAACTGTAAATTACTAAAGGAAATTATACTCCCTGAAAGTATTACAAAAATTAATGCATTTACTTTTAGCGGCTCAGGCTTAAAAAATATATTCATTCCGAGTTCTGTAACATATATTGATGATGGTGCTTTTAAAGACTGTGATTCACTTGAGAGCATTGCCATTCCCAATTCTGTAAAACACGTTGGAATAAGTGTTTTTTGGAGATGCTATTCATTAAAGTATGTGACCCTTTCGGAGTCATTGACAGATATTAACAGTTCGCTGTTTTGGGGCTGTAAATCTTTGCAAAGTATAATTTTTCCAAACTCTGTGGAAAATATTGGTTCTCAGGCTTTATGTCGTTGTGAGGCATTGGAAACTGTTACGTTGGGTAATTCTTTAAAAAATCTGGACTATTGGGCTTTTTATTTATGCCCAGCTTTGAAATCAATATATTGCTTGAATCCGACTCCTCCTACAACAAATGAAGCAACGTTTGCAAATGTAAAAGTACAAAATGTAACATTGTATGTTCCAACAGGTTCGTTGGCAGCCTATAAGGCCACCAGTCCTTGGAATGGTTTCAACATACAAGGTTTTGATCCAACAAGAATAAATAACGTAGAGGCAGAAGACAAAGGCAAAACTTTTATATACGACTTACAAGGAAGAAAACGGAATTCCGTTACACGTGGTTTAAATATCATTAACGGCAGGAAAGTTATAATAAGATAATAATTCCATGAAAATACAACAGCCGGAAATGTTACTGCTTTCGATAAAAAAGCGGGGCTTTTCCGGCTTTTCTATGTAACTTGGCTCTTTCCCAATTTAGTTGAGGTCGATGTTTAGTTCAACTTTAGTCGATGTTTTAGTCAAAACAAAATCGATGATAATTGTAATCCAACCTCAATCGGGTAAAATGTGCCAGTTTATGCTTATATAGAGATGGACGGCTATGGTGAAATCTTTCCTGCACTTTAAAAAAACCGCCAAACTGTCACCGCAGAAATTTGGTTATGTTTCTGCAAACTGGAGAGCAGAATAGTTGATTCACGATTCTAAATGTAGCATTTAGGATTCTGTTCTCAACGTTTAGGATTCTGTTCTCAACGTTTGGAAAAATATATCGCATGTTTGTGTGGAAAAATGCGAAAATCGGTGTAACTGTCCGCGATTTTTACTATTTCCGCACTTTTTCTTAAAAAATATTCGCATATAAACATGCACACCTACACCATTTGCATATAACTTGCTTTTAATTAGAATATTAAGTGGTGTATGTACCCCCTTAAAACATACACCCGTTTATTCATTGTTATTCAGCACATTACCCCCAAATGGTGTATGTGTGTATGTTTGTTTTGTATTTTTCTGCGAGAAAAATTGAGTTTTTTGCATTTTTCCGACAAATATCCTATTATTTTAAGGATTTAGACACACCGTAGCCGAACAACAAGCTGATGAACTCTTATAAAAAGAGAGCAATGCGTGAGTGTAATCCGTGGTTAAAAATAAGATAGAAGTATTTACGAAGCCAGAATAATTACTTAAAAAAACAAAAAAGGCAACAATCATATATAATTTCATCCTTAATCATTCTTAAATCTTAATTATTTTCTTTATTTTTGCAAACTAAAAACGATACAACAATGAATAAGACAACAAAATCCGCTAAAAATAAGGAAACCAAGAAAGAGCCGGCAAACAGAAAGAAACAGCAGAAAAAGAAAATACCATATCAGTACAAGCCCGAGGGACTTGACCTGAAGACATGGCAGATATTGCTGAGAAAACAGGTGGCAAAGGAGGAAAAACTTACAATAAGCTGCATAGACGAGACAAACGCACCTGGAGAGTACAGGGTGCAGAATCCCAAGACACGGCAGGAATACAAAGTAACCTACCGCGGTGCCAAAAGTCCGTGGAACTATTGTTCCTGTATGGACTTCAAAACCTCGCAGCTGGGCACCTGCAAGCACATCGAGGCTGTAAAGTCATGGTTTGGGAAACGGCATCATGTGAGGCGCGAGATACCTTCATACACTTCAGTATATCTGGACTACAGCGGAGAACGTTGCGTAAGAATACGGATAGGAAGCGACAATGAGGAGCAATTCCGCGAACTTGCCTCACAATATTTTGACGGTGAGATGACGCTCAAGCCTGAGGCATCCAGGCATTTCAGTGAATTTCTGAAACAGGCACGTGCCATCAGCGACACTTTCCGGTGCTACCACGATGCGTTACAGTTTGTTCTGGATATCAGAGAGCGCACGTTCAGGCAGCAATGGGTGGACTCGCTCACTCAGGAGGACTTCAAGCACCTGCTGCGCACCAGCCTTTACCCTTATCAGGAAGAAGGAATACGTTTTGCCGCCAAGGCAGGCCGTGCAATAATAGCCGACGAGATGGGACTTGGAAAAACAATACAGGCAATAGGCACGGCGGAACTGCTCCGCGGCAAGGGACTCGCAGGCTCCATACTTATATTATGCCCGACATCGCTGAAATATCAGTGGAAAAGGGAAATCGAGCGCTTCACGGGACAAAAGGTGCATGTGATTGAGGGCAGCCACATGAAACGACGTGAGCAATACAACCGCGAGGAACCATACAAGATTGTGTCATACAATGCCGTGAGCAACGACATAAGAATGCTGGGAAGCATAAACACCGACATGCTTATCATTGACGAAGTGCAGCGCCTGAAAAACTGGAACACACAGATTTCGGCAGCCGCCCGCAGAATTGAGTCCGACTATGCGGTGATTCTCTCCGGCACACCGCTGGAGAACAGGCTTGAAGAGCTTTATTCCGTTATGGAGTTTGTAGACAATTTCTGTCTGGCTCCATACTATATTTTCCGCGACCGCTACATCATCACCGATGAAAAGGGAGCCACAGTGGGCTACCGCAACCTGAACGAAATTGGCACACGGCTCGCACCACACCTTATCAGGCGCAAGAAAAGCAGCGTGAGGCTGCAGATGCCGGCACGCCAGGACAAAAACCTCATGGTGCCCATGACAAAAGAACAAATGGCCGTGCACGACGAATGCAGGATGCAGGTGTCACGCCTTATGCAAAAATGGGAGCGGATGCACTTCCTGTCCGAGACAGACCGCAAGCGGCTCATTCTCCTGCTGTCACAAATGCGCATGGTGTGCGACAGCACCTATATCCTCGACCAAAAGACGCGCTACGACACAAAAATCGGCGAGGTAATCAACATTATTTCCAACGTAATGGACAGCGGTGAGGAGAAAATAGTCATCTTCAGCCAGTGGGAACGCATGACAAGACTGATAGCCAAGGAGATGGACGACAAAGGCATCGGTTACGAATACCTATATGGCGGAGTGCCGTCGAAAGCCCGCAAAAATCTTGTGGACAACTTCACGGACAATCCCGGATGCCGGGTGTTCCTCTCCACCGATGCCGGCAGCACAGGCCTCAACCTTCAGGCTGCATCAATTATAATAAACATGGACCTGCCATGGAATCCCGCCGTACTCGAACAGCGCATTGCCCGCATCTACCGTCTCGGGCAGCAAAAGAACATTCAGGTAATCAACATGGTGTCTGCCAATACCTTCGAGGAAGAAATGCTCGGCAAGCTGAAATTCAAGTCATCACTGTTCGAAGGGGTGCTTGACGGCGGCGAGGACACGATATTTGCCACCGACAGCAAGTTCAAGAAGATGATGGAAGAGCTGAGCCAGACGATGAACAGCAGTGAGAACACATCGTCAGAAGAGGAACAGCCGATAGACAAGAACGAGGAAGAAAAGCCTGTGGATGACACTTCCATCGTTTTTGAGCAGGAACACGAAACCACCGGCACAGAGACAATAACCACCGGCACAGAGACAGCAAACGCCGACATGGAGAGAAAGGCGGCAATACAGGATTCTGAAAACCGAGATATTACAGCCGGCAATCCTGCTGATGCGCCACACCCACAGCGGCAAGAAGCCAGAAAACTTGTGGAGCAGGGGGTGTCATTCCTCAGCGGTCTGACCGAGATGCTAAAATCTCCTCAGGCAACGAAACATCTGATAGACACTATAGTGGAAGAGAATCAGGAAACCGGAGAAACCCACATCCGCATTCCCGTGCCCAACCGCAATACGGTGGTAAAGTTCCTGGATGCCATCACTGGACTTCTTTCCTCTCAAGGGGAATAGACGGAGGTTGGCGGGGCTGTTGGCATAATGTCATTTGGCAGTTAGCATAAGATTATGGGGTAGATGGCGGGAAAACATCAATATCGCGGATTCGGGCGGCAATCCGCAGTATTAAGGCCTGTAATAAAAAATTCACGTTTCCACCAGTTCCACCATTTCCACCACCCTTGCGGAAACGTAGTGGAAATGATGGAACAACACACTAAGCTCATATATAATTGTATACATAATTGAATATTGTATAAAAACGTTAAAATTGTTTTGATACTTAGCACATACAATTATTATTGCGGAAACAAACATTTGAATATAAAACCGTTAGATACTGAAAACGTGAATTTTAATCCAGATTTCAGTAGAGTTTCCACCACTACCACCACCTTGGTGGAAATGGTGGAATTGGTGGAAACTCAAAATCGATGTCAGTATTTTTCAGAATGTGTATAATATTGTTAAAACATTAAGTGCTTAATTACTACAACAACTCTTAAATCATGAAAGTCTTATGAACAAGTCACTATAACTGTGACAATGCAAACAGAGGGCATATACGTACATGTCGAACCGCATTTCCGTCATTACTGTCCTCATAATCAAAGGCTCCGAAATTTTCCAGAGAGCATCGGATTGCCTCCGTAAGGTGCTTTTCACGCATGAACATCCAGAGACTCTTCATGCCTCCCTGGACTCCAGCCTTAACTTCCACAGGCACCACGGTGGCATTTTTTACCATAAGATAATCGACTTCTGCAATGCTGTTGCCACTCTTCTCCCAATAAAATATCCTCGGACGCTGAATGGACTCGCGATAACGCGCCATCTCCAGTCCCGCAACCATCTCTGTGATGCCGCCTTTATTGACAAGCTCATGGGGGCTGCCTGTCATAATGAGTTTTATCAATTCTTGTGCTGTGTCTCCGTCAAGCTGCAATATAGATAACAGCAATCCCGAATCGAGAAAAAGATACTTGACACGTCTCTCGTTCGCCTCGGCTTCGAGCGGCAGACCGTTGGCAGATGTAGCGTCCACAGGGGTCACAAGTCCCGCAAGAATCAACAGCCGCAAAGCCTCTCGGTATTGATAGTTGCGGTATCCGTCAGAGATTTGCGCAAAAGTTAGTTTCTGCCCTATCTGATGACACACACCGTGCAAGGTCAGGCGCAGAAGGTCTGGATTGGCGCGCTTGGCGTATTTGTTGAAATCATCCTCATACGTAAGAATGATGTCTTTATGCACCCGCTGACATTGCAGGAAATCCGAAGAAGCCTTCCACGTTGCCACTGCTTCCGGCATACCTCCCACCATAAGATAAATCCTAAACTGTTCTACAAGCATGTCATAAAAAGGACCGTCCAAAGGATGATTCGCGTCCGCTTTTCTGCGCATCTCCAAGACTCCGTCCATACCCATGGCAACAAGAAACTCATCGAAGGTCATAGGATACATGAATAAAGAGTGTATACGCCCCACACCGAATGTAGGCAGTTCCTGCAGCGCAAACTCAAGCAGCGAGCCTGCCGCAACAACATGCAGCTCTGGATAGTCCTCCTTAAAGAACCGCAATGCCATAATGGCTTCAGGACACGCCTGTATCTCGTCAAGAAACAGCAATGTTTCGCCGGGACGTATCGGAACCCTTATGAGATTTGAAATCTTGCTGGCTATCATCCTGACATCAAGGTCCCCCTTGAAGAACGATGCAGCAGAGCGTGTCCGCTCAAAATTCACCTCTGCGAAATACTTAAACTGTCTGCCAAGATGACGTACTGCCGATGACTTGCCTACTTGTCGGGCACCACGAAGCAACAGTGGTTTGTGCGTGTCACTGTCCTTCCACTCCTCAAGTATCTTGTCTATATTTCTGCATATATATTTCTGCATACCATTTATTATATTGATTTTCAGCTGCAAAGATACAAATAATTTGCGAAACACGACTAATAAATCTGAAAATTTTGCATTTTTCCGACAAATAATTCGTCATTTTTTGCATTTTTCCGACTAATAAGCAATTATTTTGAGGATTTCGACACTCCGTAGCCAAACAATAAATGTTACTGCATTCGATAAAAAGCAGGCTTTTCCGGCTTTTCTATGTAACTTGGCTCTTTCCCAATTTAGTTGAGGTCGATGTTTAGTTCAACTTTAGTCGAATTTTTAGCTAAAACAAAATCGTTGATAATGGACTTCATCCTTAACGTGCGACAGAATTGATAACTGTATTAAAGAATATTGGCAAGGAACGTGCTATTGTAATGACATAAATTAGGCACGTATTTCACGGTTTTCTTATTTATCTTATCAGTGAAATCCGTGTAATCCGTGCCTAAAATGAAGCGGAAGGTTGTTTTTGACACACCTCCCCGCATGTTGAATCTATTTTACTCCCACTCAATCGTTGCTGGTGGCTTAGAAGAGATGTCGTAGCATACGCGGTTCACTCCACGCACCTTGTTGATTATCTCGTTGCTCACCTTTGCAAGGAAGTCGTATGGCAGATGCGCCCAGTCGGCGGTCATGGCATCGGTCGAGGTCACTGCGCGCAGAGCCACAGGATTCTCGTAGGTACGCTCGTCGCCCATCACTCCCACCGAGCGGACGGTTGAGAGCAGTATTGCACCAGCCTGCCAAACCTTGTCGTAGAGACGCTCGCCGTCCTCGCAAACATACTCCTGCATGCTGCGGATGTAGATGTCATCGGCATTCTGGAGCACCTCCACCTTTTCGCGGGTGATGTCGCCGAGTATACGGACAGCCAGTCCAGGTCCGGGGAACGGATGGCGCTTGATGAGTCGCTCAGGCATCTGCATCTGTCGTCCGGCGCGGCGCACCTCGTCCTTGAACAGCCACTTCAGCGGCTCGCAAAGCTGCAGGTGCATCTCCTTAGGCAGTCCTCCCACGTTGTGGTGGCTCTTTATCACCTTGCCCGTAATGTTAAGGCTCTCTATGCGGTCGGGATAGATGGTTCCCTGAGCCAGCCACTTGGCATCGGTAATTTTCTTCGCCTCAGCATTAAACACCTCCACAAAGTCGCGGCCGATAATCTTGCGCTTCTCCTCCGGCTCGGTAACGCCCTTGAGGTCGTTGAAGAACTTCTCGCTGGCATCTACGCCGATAACGTTGAGCCCCAGTCCCTCGTAGTCGTCCATCACCTGACGGAACTCGTTCTTGCGCAGCATTCCGTGGTCAACGAAGATACAGGTGAGGTTCTTGCCTATAGCTTTATTGAGCAGCACGGCAGCCACCGACGAGTCGACACCTCCCGAGAGTCCGAGAATCACGCGGTCGTTGCCTATCTGCTTCTTCAGCTCCTCCACAGTGCTCTCCACAAACGATGCCGGGCTCCACTCCTGACGGCTTCCGCAGATGTCAACCACGAAATTCCTGAGCAGCTGAGTGCCCTGCAGAGTGTGGTACACTTCGGGGTGGAATTGCACAGCCCACAGCGGGTTCTTTGTGCTGGCATAGGCTGCGTGCTTCACATTGTCGGTGCTGGCTATCACGCGACAGTCCTCGGGTATGGCGGTGATTGTGTCGCCATGGCTCATCCACACCTGTGAGTTTGGCTCAAATCCCTTAAACAGCGGATTCTCCGCATCGTACTCCTGCAGATGCGCACGCCCATACTCACGGCTGTCAGCCTTCTCCACCCGTCCTCCTCCGTCGTGTGCAATAAACTGTGCTCCATAGCAGATGCCAAGCACGGGCAGACGCCCCACAAACTTGCTCAAGTCAACCTTGAACGCCTCGGGGTCGTGCACCGAATACGGGCTTCCGCTGAGAATCACTCCAATCACCGACGGGTCGTTCTCAGGAAACTTGTTGTAAGGAAGAATCTCGCAGAATGTGTCCAGTTCGCGCACACGGCGTCCAATGAGCTGTGTGGTCTGCGAACCGAAATCGAGAATAATAATTTTCTGTTGCATTTATTCCTTTAGTTGTTATATATATTAATAATGTGTAGTTTGTATATTCTGCCGTCACCGCATCACAGTGTTTTGACAAAGTCCTCCGCCAGACCTATTGTTGCAGCCTTGCCCACGTCCATGAGCCTCAGTCCGCTGCACTCCACTCCACGTATGCTTATGGTTCCGCACACGCTGAGATAAAAGTCGATGATACCAAACTTATCTGGAAATTTGTCGAAGAGCGGAAACAGGCGCGGCGAGAACAGATGTATGCCTGCGAACGCCAGTTTGCGGCACTTGTCAACTTTGAGGTCGGGGTAAGGCGAGCGCACCAGCCCTGTCTCTGTGTCGGTCCAGCCCACCAGTTTCATTTCGCAGTCGAACAGCAGGTAGCGCCTGGTCTTCCTCTCGCTCACCAGCAGCGCGGCATCTTCATCACGGTTGGCATTATAGAAATCTTTAAGGTCGACATTGCTGAGAATGTCAACATTATGGATAAGCACCGGTTCGTCATGACGAAACATCCCCTGCGCCTTTTTCAGTCCTCCGCCCGTGTCGAGCAAAGCCTCGCTCTCATCGGAAATTCTGATGTCATATCCCAAGTTTTGGCGTTCATACAGGAAATCCCTTATCTGCTGTGCAAAATGATGCACGTTTACCACCATTCTGTCTGCCCCAGCATCAGCCAGCCGCCTCACCGTATGCTCAAGCAGCGTCTTGTCGCCCACTCTCACGAGGGCTTTGGGCATTGTGTCAGTAAGAGGTTTCAGTCGGGTGCCGAGTCCGGCAGCAAAAATCATTGCCTGCATATACGTAAAATTTGCAAATTCTATAAAATCACCGCAAAATTACGAAAAAAAATGAAGAATAAAGAATTTTCGTGCAAATCGAATGAAGAATTAAGTTTTCTTAATTAAATGCAGCATACCGGCGAATAATGCTGGTTAACATATATAAAATTGGCAGTACAAAAACAAAACGAAAACGTCATTATAACAGTCTAAGGTAAAAAGTGCCTTAGTGTGAAACGAAATAACTGCAAGACAAATTACTAAAAATAAAATAATTGCAAAACAAATTAATGTAGGTATTTATGGAAATACAAAAACTTAAACTGCAATCAGAGAAAAACCGCAAGCGTCTGATGGAGATTGTCTATAATGCCAAGGCTGGGCATATAGGCGGCGATCTGTCATGCTTGAATGTGATGACCGTACTGTATCATGAGGTTATGCGTGTCAATGCCGATGCGCCAAAGGATGAGAACCGCGACCGCTTTGTGCTGAGCAAGGGTCACTGCGTGGAGTCACTCTATGTAACTTTAGAGTCGAAAGGCTTCATCGCTCCCGGCGTGTTGGAAACATTAGGCAAGTATAAGTCAATACTGTCAGGTCACCCAACAATCGAGGTGCCGGGCATCGAGGTGAACACAGGCGCACTGGGTCACGGTCTGTCAATCGGCGTGGGCATGTCGATAGCTGCGAAGATGGACAAGAAAGACTACAAGACATACGTGCTGATGGGCGACGGCGAGCAGGGCGAAGGCTCTATCTATGAGGCAGCAATGGCTGCAAGCCATTACAAGCTGGACAACCTCGTGGCAATCATCGACCGCAACCACCTGCAGATTAGCGGCAACACCGAGAACGTGATGTCGCTCGACAGCATACGCGACCGCTGGACGGCATTCGGCTGGGACGTAAAGGAGATGAACGGTGACGAGATAGAAGACATTGTTGCCACCTTCAACAGCATTGACTACAGCAACCACCGTCCGCACCTGCTCATCTCAAACACCACAAAAGGCAAGGGTGTGTCGTATATGGAGAATGTGGCAAAGTGGCACCACGGAGTGCCCAGCGCCGAGCAGTATGAGACTGCGATTAAGGAGATATCAGAGAGAATAGCACAATTGGAAAACAACTAATCTACATTACTTATATATATTATGATAGCATGTCGAAAGAGTTTCACCGACACTCTGCTTGAGCTGGCGCGTGAAGATAAAGATATCATAGCAGTGACCACCGATGCCCGTGGCTCTGTTACCCTGAATGATTTTGCCGATGCGCTTCCCGAGCAGTTCGTGGAGTGCGGCATCGCCGAACAGGATGCAGTAGGCATCTCTGCCGGACTTGCCCACAGCGGCAAGAAGGTGTTTGTATGCGGTCCCGCATGTTTTTATGTGGCACGCAGCCTGGAGCAGGTGAAGGTTGACCTTGCATACAGCGAGAACAACGTGAAGATACTTGGCGTGAGCGGCGGCGTGGCATACGGCGCACTGGGCGCCACCCACCACAGCCTTCACGACATGGCGGTGCTGCGCACCTTCCCCGGAATGCACATTGTGCTGCCATGCGACGCACGTCAGACACGCAAGCTGGTGAAGCAGCTTGTGGACTATCCTCATCCAGTATATGTGAGAGTGGGCAGAGCCGCTGTACCAGATGTTTATGAGAACGACGACTTTGAATTTGCAATAGGCAAGGCAAACCAGCTGCTCGACGGCACCGACCTGACAATCATCGGCACAGGCGAGACTGTGTATCACGCTTATCAGGCAGGACTTGAGCTGCGCAAGCAGGGCATCAACGCAAGAGTGCTCGACATGGCAAGCATCAAGCCGTGCGACGAGGAGGCAATCCTGAAGGCTGCGAAGGAGACAGGGCGCATCATCACCGTTGAGGAGCACAGCCAGTACGGCGGTCTTGGAGCAATGGTGACCGAGATTCTCTCGGAGAATCCTGTTCCTGTGAGAATTCTGGGAATACCCGACGAGAACGTGGTTCACGGCAACTCGGCAGAGATATTCGCCCACTACGGTCTGAATGCCGAGGGTATAGTGAAAAGCGCGCTTGACTTCATCAAATAAACACCCTGCCTATGGCAACCTATATTATAGCTATCGACCAAAGCACATCGGCAACAAAGGCGATGCTGTTCAGCGAGCATTGCGAGATGGTGCGCCGCGTGAACGTGGCACACAAGCAATACTATCCCCAAACAGGTTGGGTGGAGCACGACGCAGAGGAGATTTACAACAACATGATTACGGCTGTGAGCCAGCTGCTTGAGGGCGAGGACACCGCTGCCAACGACTACTCGCTCGCCATCACCAACCAGCGTGAGACCGCAGTGGTGTGGAGCAAGACAAGCGGCAAGCCGGTATACAATGCCGTGGTGTGGCAATGCACACGCGGCGAGGAGCTGTGCAACCGTCTGAAGAACGAGGGCTACGGCGACATGGTGAGAGAGAAGACGGGACTGCTTATCGACCCGTATTTCTCTGCCAGCGGCGTAAAATGGATTCTCGACAACGTGGAGGGAGCACGCAGCGCGGCAGAGCAGGGCGACCTGCTCATGGGCACCATCGACTCATGGCTGGTATGGAGGCTCACCAACGGGCAGTGTCATGCCACCGACTACACCAACGCATCGCGCACACTGCTGTTCAACATCCACACTCTCGACTGGGACGACGAGCTGCTGAGGCTCTTCACCATCCCACGCAGCATGATGCCAAAGCCGATGCCGTCGGATGCCATCTACGGCGAGACCACCATCGGGGGCATCCTGCCCCACCCCATTGCCATCGCAGGCATACTGGGTGACTCCCACGGTGCACTTGTGGGACAGATGTGTTTTGAGCCGGGCATGGGAAAAGCCACCTACGGCACAGGCTCATCAGTGATGGTGAACATCGGCGAGAAGGCAAAGCCGGCTCCGCAAGGCTTGGTGACATCAGTGGGATTTGCGGCATTGGGCAAGGTGTTCTACTCATTCGAGGGCAACATCCACTGCACGGGAGCCACCATCAACTGGCTGATGAACAACCTGAAGATGATCAGCTCGCCGGCAGAGATTGAGGAGGCGGCACTCTCTGTGCCCGACAACGGCGGCGTGTACATCGTGCCTGCCTTTGCCGGACTTGGTGCGCCATGGTGGAACAACGACGTGAGGGCGGCAATCTCCGGCATGACCCTGGGCACCGAACGCAACCACATTCTCAGAGCCACCCTTGAGTCGATAGCCTATCAGATTAACGACCTCGTGGGCACAATGGCTGGGCAGGCAGGAATAGCCGTAAAGGAAATGCGTGTGGACGGCGGTCCTACAAAGAACAACTTCCTCATGCAGTATCAGACCGACTGTCTGCGTGTGCCCGTCGACTGCTCCAACATCGAGGAAGCATCGGCACTGGGAGCGGTGATAATGAACCGCACTGCATTGGGCGCCATGACCAACTTTGAGGAGATACAGGCAATGCGCAGCAGCAGAAAGCGCTATCAGCCTCAGGACAACGCCGCGCTCATGGAGCAGTACATCAAGGGATGGCACAACGCCGTGAGTCAACTGCTGAAATAAAGGTATATTTATTTTTAACCACAGAGGCACTCTAACTTTGCAGTGCCAAAGAGATTGGTGAGTACTCGTTAAAAAAATCTCCCTAAAATCTTTGACAATTCAGGTTTAGTTATTACCTTTGTTGTATGAAGGTA
>Ga0129317_1000362_pt1 | contig 50185 bp, 37 predicted proteins | sample Cm1ome_FD_94430 | JGI IMG/M metagenome (GOLD analysis project Ga0129317, IMG submission 94430) | Eastern black-and-white colobus group fecal microbial communities from Wisconsin, USA - Cm1105 metagenome | ecosystem: Host-associated > Mammals > Digestive system > Large intestine > Fecal | place... | reverse complement strand
CCGATTTGCCTCCAGAATTCCTTCCCTGTCCCAACGCTGTAATGTTTTCACAGAAACACCTGTTAATTCAGCAAAATCTTTTGGTTTATAATTCGTGATATTTGATGTGTTCATAATAATACCTCCATGGATACATTTAAACACATTTAGCCATATTAAGCAATATATTTAGTTACTTATAAGTTCCTCCTTTATCCCTGTATTTTTCTTCTGCCGCACAGTTCCCTGATATTCCTTCAGATATCCGAGTGCATCATACAGCATCGTCCGAAGTGGCATCGCATAATGTGTAGTTTGTTGATTCTCGATTCCCCAGACAACAAATTCCATTCCAAGTGCCATCTTCTTGACGACATCACGTGTGCGTTTTATCGTTTCCTCATAATCTGACACTGTAAAATCGTACCCGAGACATCTGTATCCATCTCCGTAAGCATCTCCCGCCGGATCACCTGTCGTCCAGCAAATACCACAGCGTTAATCAGATCTGCAAAGTATGCGTCCTGCCGCCAAAAATTTTCAAGATTACATCTGTGCCTGAATATTTGCTTCCGTTCCTTCGCTTTCCGAAATCTGCTTCCGTTCCCGATGCCTTTTGTTTTATTATAGCTTCTCTATTTTTCTTCTGCAACTTTTTCCTCCACCATCTTTAATAATTCCTATTTTTTATATTTTTTACATGCTCATTTTCCATCCCTTGACGTGTCTTTTTTCCTGCCTTACAATAAAGGTACTCTGCAAAAACAGTACAGTAGTCATCCGCAAGCACTTCTCTTATTTGCGGTAAGCATAACGGTCATAGAAAGGAGTCCTGAAATTATGGTAAAAATTATAGCCGACAGCACCTGCGATCTCTCACCGGAGCTGCTGAAAAAGTATGATATTGATATTATTCCGCTGCATATTGTCCTTGGAACGCACGAATACAAAGACGGACAGACAATTACACCGGAAGAAATTTTCCGCTGGTCGGATGAAAACAAAACAACTCCGAAAACCTCTGCCCCTTCCCTGGAGGATTCCATCCAGACAATGAAACCGTACGTCAGTGAAGGACGGGAAATCGTCTGTTTTTCTATTTCTGACAGTATGTCTTCCTCCGGTAACGTTATGCGAATGGCCGCCGAAGAACTGGAAGCAGAAGATCTTGTGACTGTCATCGATTCCGAAAATCTTTCCACCGGTATCGGACTTCTCGTAATCGAGGCCGCTATTTTGGCACAAAACGGAGGCACAGCTGCGGAAATCAAAGCTCACATTGAAACGCTTCGCCCCAAGGTACGTTCCAGCTTCGTCGTCGATACGCTGACCTATCTGCATCGCGGCGGACGCTGCAGCGGTGTTGCCGCCCTGGCCGGAGGTATGCTTCACCTGCACCCGAAAATCATTGTAGAACACGGTGCCATGGATGCTTCCAAAAAATACAGAGGAAAACTTCCTTTTGTCATTACTTCCTATGTAAAGGATCTCGAACCGCAGCTTCGCGATGCGCGTCCCGAACGCGTCTTCATCACACATTCCGGCTGTGACCGCGCAATTGTCGAACAAGTACATGCTTATCTGGAAAATCTCGGAATTTTCAAGGACATCCTTGAAACGAGAGCCGGCGGTGTGATCTCAAGTCACTGCGGACCCGGAACACTGGGCGTGTTGTTTATTGCAAAATAATTACTGACAAAATTTTATAGCTTGCACTCTTCCGGCAATCGGATTATAATACAGAAGATGACTGATCCAGGGAGCCGGCATATTAGTCGGCTGAGAGGAGAATGAATTTCTCGACCTGATGACCTGATGTAGGTAATGCTAACGTAGGGAGATTTTAACGAAGTTGTTATTTCAGAGTAATTTCGTTATGCGCAAGCAGAAAAGCGAATGATAAGGTTTGCTTTTATCAAAAGTGCCCCCTGCGGCACTTTTTTTATTTCAACAATGTGGTGTTTTGAGCGCCGTATCTTGTGATTTTCCCTTCCGTATTTCCCATATCCAGGCAATGTTATCCGAACAATTTTAAATTTACTATAGCATCCTCGTAAATAATGCATTTAAGACAGATTAAGATGCATTATTTTAGGGGATTGCTATAAGTTCAGAGTCCACCTCCAAAATGCTGCGCATTTCGTCGGTGTGGCGTATCTGCCAAATGAAATTTCAAAAACAGCCTTAAAAACGCGAGCGTTTTACGCCTGTTTTCTGAAATTTCACTTGACTCTGAACGGCGGCAGATTGGGGGCACCACCTTCTGTCGCTCGAAAAAACATTAGTTATGTACTCTTAGGATCCTTCCTGCATTTGCTTTTGCGGCCGATTTTCTTCCAGGCTTACACAAATGCCAAAAAATCATCTCACAAAATCAGGCACAGAGAGATTCCGGGAGTACATTGGTTGTGACAAGGAGGAAAAAAAATGGAATACACAACACAAATGGACGCAGCCAGAAAAGGAATCGTCACACCTCAGATGGAGATCGTGGCAAAAAAAGAGCATATGGCTGTCGAGGCGCTGCAGGAACTCGTAGCGAAAGGCCAGGTAGCAATCTGTGCCAACAAAAAGCACACCTGTCTGAACCCGGAGGGAGTCGGCAGCATGCTGCGCACCAAAATTAACGTCAACCTCGGCGTTTCAAGAGACTGCAAAGATTATAACATTGAAATGGAAAAGGTCATGAGTGCCGTCAACATGGGCGCAGAAGCAATCATGGATCTTTCCAGCCATGGAAATACACAGCCATTCCGTCAGAAACTGACCAGCGAATGTCCGGCCATGATCGGTACGGTTCCGATCTACGACAGTGTCATCCACTATCAGAGAGATCTTGCCGAGCTGACCGCAAAGGATTTTATCGATGTGGTTCGCCTTCATGCCGAAGACGGCGTAGATTTTGTCACACTTCACTGCGGAATCACCAGAAAAACAATCGATCAGATTAAAAAACATAAACGAAAAATGAATATCGTCAGCCGCGGCGGAAGCCTCGTCTTCGCCTGGATGAGCATGACCGGAAATGAGAATCCGTTCTATGAATATTTTGATGAGATTCTGGATATCTGCGAGGAACACGATGTCACAATCTCGCTCGGCGATGCCTGCCGCCCGGGATGTCTTGCAGACGCAACCGATGTCTGCCAGATCGAGGAGCTTGTCCGTCTCGGTGAACTGACCAAGCGCGCATGGGCGCACAATGTACAGGTCATGGTCGAGGGACCGGGACACGTTCCGCTCAACCAGATCGCTGCAAATATGGAAGTTCAGAAAACGCTGTGCATGGGCGCACCGTTCTACGTACTCGGACCTCTCGTTACCGATATCGCTCCTGGCTATGACCACATCACCAGCGCGATCGGCGGCGCAGTCGCTGCAATGAACGGAGCCGCATTCCTTTGCTATGTCACACCAGCTGAGCATCTTGCACTTCCAAATGTCGAGGACGTTAAGCAGGGTATCATCGCTTCAAAAATTGCAGCTCACGCAGCCGATATCGCAAAGGGTATTCCGCATGCACGCGATATTGATGATAAAATGGCAGATGCGCGCCGTGTTCTCGACTGGGATGCACAGTATGCCTGCGCTCTTGATCCGGAAACCGCAAAAGCCATCCGCAGCAGCCGTATGCCGGAGGATGATCATTCCGACACCTGCAGTATGTGCGGTAAATTCTGTGCCGTTCGCAGCATGAACAAGGCACTTGCAAACGAGTATATTGATATTCTGTAATTAATCGCTCAGTTACCGCGGAATCAATTTTTCAAAGCAGATTATGAAGGAACTCAGATGTTAGTGCCTGCATACTTGAAGCGATAAATACTGATCTGAAATCAATAAAAGAGGTGTCTTCAGCAGTTTTTGCTCTGGCACCTCTTTTCCATGTTTTTCATCTGTAAATTTTTAGTCAATCTTTGTAAACTGAAGACTGAGTGGCGGTCCTAAATATACCTGTGTTTCTCCAAGCACATATTTGGGACTGGTTCCTTCCATCTCGACAATCGAAAGATTCTCCAGCAGCCTTCGAATGATCTCTCTTAATTCCGTTCTGGTAACCTCTGGTACAATCCCGCAGTGCCCCATATACCAAGCCCTGTAATCTCCCTCATACAGAAATTTTGTACTCTCCCACCAGATTTTCAGACGTTCATGAAGATCCTTCGGTCCGGTCATCAGCAATAAACGATAAATAATCGTATCTCCCACAATCGCGATATTTTCCTGTGAATCGGTCAGACAGATACTGCCCTGCGTATGCCCTGGCGTTGCATGCACCTGTAATTCACGATTTCCAAGATTGATGACAGCTCCATCAGCAATATCAACCATCTCTGGCAAATACCCGTTATATAGAATCATATTTGAGGAATCCTGATTTTCCACCCGTCCCTCCGACATTTCCTTCATATTTTCCAGAAAATGTCTGCGATCTTCATTTGAGATCGAGCTTTTGACCATCTCCCAGTCTTTTTCGTTGACCAGAATCTTTGGGTACTGTAAAATTGCTCCAATATGGTCCAGATGACCATGAGTTAAAAGTACATCATAAGGCTTTGAAGCAATATTTTTATCGATGTATTCTTTCAAATTTCCTGCTCCCACACCGGTATCAATCAGCAGTCCCTTTTCGTCTCCTTCCAGATAATAGATTGCATCGTATCCACATTCCAGAATCAGCCACGTATTTTTTCCGATTTCTTCTGACGTATACATTCCTTCACCCCCGATTTTTATTAGCCATCATTGCATTCAGCATAACCGCACCGATCATAAGCACACCACGAACAACATACTGCAAATAATCATTAACATTCATTAACGTCATTCCGTTCAAAATAATTCCAAGGAAAATAATACCAAGAAATGTACCTTTTACATTACCGGTTCCTCCAGCAATACTCGATCCACCGATTACAACAGAAGAAATTGCCGTCATTTCCCAGCCTTTTGCAAAGGAGAAGGTGCCTGACATAACCTGTCCGGACAAAAGCACACCGGACAATACACAGCAGACCTGAACAATAATCATTGTTATAATCTTTGTCTTCACGACATTGATTCCGGACAGTCTCGCCGACTCTGCGTTTCCGCCGACTGCAAGGCAGGCTCTTCCATACTTTGTATATTTCAGAAGATAGAAGGTGATTGCAAAGACAATCAGCAGGAAGATAACCGGTACCGGAATAACACCAAATATTTTTCCTGAACCAATCACGGAAAGCCACGACGGTAGCGTCGTAACTGGATACCCTTTTGAAATAAATGCAGAAAAACCATAAATAATATAATTCATTGCGATGGTTGCTATCATTGCCGGAATCCGGAATTTTGTAATACAAATTCCGTTGATCAGACCGACAACTGCTGCAAACACACATGATACGAGAATCCCAACAATTGCGCCATACTGGAGTGGCATAATTCCTGCGCTTTCCAGCTTTCCGCCAATCAGCGCCGTCAGAACTCCTGCAGTTGCCACAGAAGACGGAACGGACAGATCAAGCTCGCCACATACAATCGTAAGTGTCATACCAAACGCTACGATTCCCTGCAGTGAAATATTTCTGAGGATATTCATGATATTGTTTACCTTCAGAAAATGTGGCGATAAAAATGACATAAAAACAATCATCACCACGATTACAACTTCCAGCATATATTGCTCAATAAATTTTGATATTTTTTTCGATGATTTTTCCATTGATCTACTCCTCTCCCATACACACAGCATACAAATCTTCCACTGTCATCTGCTTTGGATCTACCTCTTTCGTTATCTTTCCATTTTGCATGATCAGAATCCGGTGACACGTCTCCAGAAGTTCTTCCAGTTCCGTTGAAACCAAAATACTTGAGACGCCTTTTCGTGACTGATCCCATATAATCTGAAAAATCTGCTGTTTCGCATTTACATCGATTCCTTTCGATGGTTCATCAAAAATCATCACTTCCGGATCTATATTGAGCCAGTTTCCGACTGCCACCTTCTGCTGGTTTCCACCAGACAATGCACTGATTGGGTAAGATGTATCTGCCACCTTAATCTGCAGGTCCGACACCTGTTTCTCAATCATTTTTTTCTCTATTTTCCGGTCTATATTGATTCCTTTTCCGATCCGGTTTAATGCCGCATAACAAAGATTTTGTGCAATACTGCCGCTCAAATTAATTCCGAGACGCTTTCGGTCTTCCTGTATCATCGCCATTCCCGCTTTATTCATAATTTCGGGAGAACGTTTTTCATATATCTTTCCCTTCAGCTCTACGGATCCCTCCGTACTTTTTCTTGATCCGAAAATACAGCTGAGAAGCTCCGTTCTGCCTGAACCAAGCATCCCTGCAATTCCAAGCACCTCTCCCTCATGCAGTTCAAAGCTTACATTCTGAAAACGCCTGCCGTCCGACAGATGATCAACCTTCAAGACTACATTCGGCGAACACTTCAGATCCTCCGGCATACTCTTAACGGTCACTTCACCAAACATCATTTTCAAGAGTTCCCTTCGATCAAGCTCATGGATATTTCGGATACCGATCAGCTTTCCATCGCGCAGCACCGTACACGTATCGGCAATCTGCCACAGCTCCTGCAGTTTATGGGTAATATAAATGATGATGACATCCTTCTCCTTCAGTTTTCGAATAATCCGAAACAGTGCTTCCACTTCATGCTGCGCCAACGATGACGTCGGTTCATCGAGCATCAGCACCTTAGGATTTAAACTCATCGCTTTTGCAATCTCAATCATCTGACACTGCCAGATACTAAGCCGGCTGATCTGCTCCTTCACCGGTATATCAATTCCAATTTCTTTCAGCAGATTTTCTGCTTCTGCATACGTTTTTTTCCAGTCCACATGCCCGTTTTTCATCGGAAGTCTTCCGAGAAAAATATTCTCAGCCACTGAAATATTCGGTACAAGGCTCAGTTCCTGGTATACCGTCGCCAATCCGCATGCCTGTGCCTCTGATGGACTGCGAAACTGAAGTTCCTTTCCATCAAGAAATACTTTTCCGCTTGTTGCGGCCGTGGATCCCGAAAACACATTGACAAGCGTCGATTTACCGGACCCATTTTTTCCAATAAACGCATGTACCTTCCCGCTCTCAAACGATACCGTAACATTGTCAAGCGCCAAGGTGCCGGGATATTGCTTGCTTACATTTTTTGTCTCCAAAATGCTCATGATATCCTCCCTCCCAGTCGGCCAGATCATAGACAGCAGACATTTGCAATCCGTTTCGCAGATGACTACCTGATCCGATTAAGACAAACAGGAGAGGAGCATTCTCCTCTCCTGCTGCTTTTCCGCATTTTACAACGAACGTTTTGCACCTTACATGGTCTCTTTACCTTACATAGTCTCTTTCAAAAGTGCTTCAAAATCATCGATGGACTCCGGCGACATACGGCTTACCGGAGTTGCCGGGCAAACTTCGATTTCTCCCAGTTCAAAATCGTAATCATCAAGCGAATACTGAATCAGTTTCTCCATAGCTTTATATCCCATTCCGTAAGCATCCTGCGCCGCTACGCCCTGCAGGATATCATCATCAGAACGAAGCATATCGATCTGCTGTTCGCCGCAGTCAATACCGAATACTTTAATCTGTCCGCCCAATCCAGCATTCTTTACTGCCTGTACCGCTCCAATTGTTCCACCATCATTGCAGGCAAAAATAATATCCAGATCAGAATTTGCAGTCAGCATATCACCAGTCACCTGAAGAGAGCTATCCTGAACCCATGCCTCGCCTTCTGCCTCTACTTCATATGCAATTTCTGCTTCGTCCAGCGCCTTAAGGAAATTATTCATTCGGTCGCTTGCCGGCTCTGCATACTGTGTTTTAAATGTAATCACTCCAATTTTTATAGTATCCTCATATTTCTCCTTATTTGCTTCGATATACTCAACAGCAAGTTTTCCTGCACCATATCCAAGCTCCGTATGAGAAGTCGTTGAGCCACCAATAATTCCATCCTGCTCAATCTCTCCATCCGCAATGGCAAGTGGAATACTGTATTCATTATAAACCGCTGCAAGTGTTGCCGGAGAACTGATATTACTTGTCGGCATAATGCACACTCCATCTACCTCCTGCGTGCAATATGTATCAAGCAATGAACGTTCCTTTGTCTCATCACCGCCTGACATTGCCGATACACACTCCGCATTGTAGTCCTCACAGGCTTTCTGCATTCCAGTGTTCAACATGCCATTAAACTGATCCTCCTGTGTTGTGATTGCTGCAAATGTTTTTCCGCTTGCATCTGCTTTTGCTTCCTCCGCTCCTACTGACGTCGTCATTCCAAGTACCATTGCTGTCACGCCCATCACTGCCAAAATTCTCTTTCTCATGTTTTTCCTCCTGCTTTTTCATTTTGTAGTTTTATAGTCTTTTACGTTCGTGTTTCCTGATGACACTATTATAAAAAACAGATCAATATTCTTCAATTTGATTATTTTTACATGTATTTCCTTTTTTTACAAAATGTCAAAATCTGAAAAAAAGGTAAGAATCCGGCAAACTTTGTCCGCTTCTTACCTTTCTCCTCTGTAAAGCGGACATTCGCAATCCGCTTTGCTACTTGCTCTCACTTATCTGCCCCTTTTCTTCTCTCTGAATTCAGATGGGGCCATTCCTTTTATACTCCTGAATACCTTATTAAAATACTGCTGGTTTTCATAACCGACCAATTCGCCAATCTCACCAATCTTGTCATTTGTTCCACTCAGCAGTTCTGCAGCCTTCTCAATACGGTAATTTTGCAGAAATGTCACAAATGACGTTTGCATTTCTTCTTTAAAGAGTCTGCACAAATAGGATGGATTCAAGTCCAACTCCTCTGCTACATCGTTTAACGACAGTGGTTTTTGATAATGATTGATAATATAATCTCTTGCCTTCAGCGCAATTCTTCTTCCTTTATTAATATTTTCCTTTTTTTCTTTATAAAAACGATCAATCAGTTCAAAAAATTTCTCTTCACAGTCAATCTCTTCAATTCCGTTCCAAAATTCAATTTGAAAATAATTTGCACTGCTTTCTCCCATATTAATTTTGAAATACTGATAAAATTCTTTTTCTGCTTCCATGGAAATCATTCTGCAAATCGCCGCTATCCTTGATTCTGGAGTATTCTTCTTCGCTGTTTCAAATATCCTCCGCAACGTTTCTTTCGCCTGCTGAAAACGCCCTTCCCGAAGCAGACATGCCATTTCTGCCGTGCTGTAACGACCTATTGTCTTCACCGCGGTCGAAATATTCGATGAATGATAAATAATCCGATCGTCACCAATCCATTTCCGATATTTCATAAACGAGCATACCGTCTGGTATGAATAAGCAAGATTAAAAAAGTCGTCACTTGCCTCGCCAACTCCAATTGCAATATCCAGCTTTAATTTTTCCTCCAGAAGATTTCGAACCATCTGCAGATCCTGAAATAATCGCTTTTCATCTTTTTTTTGCTCACCGCAGGATAAACAAAACAACCATTCCCTCCTGGAATTTAAATATGCCTTATGTACTGCTCCATATTTTTCCAGAATTTCCGTCATTATATTTATGACAATAAAATGTTCCAGTCCTCTTCTTTGTGGATCGTTCATCTGCTGCGCAACTGAAACTAAAATACACGTGTGATACACTTTCTCTATCGCGTCCTGAAAAATCTTCCATGCTCCCGCATACTCGTTTTGCCTGTCATCCTCTCCCTCTTCATAATCACCAGAAACAATATTAAGAAGCATTCGTTCTTTATACGCTTCATATCCAAGCTCTGCCTTCTCTTGTAAGCCTTGAATTCTTCTTTCTTTCTCCCTCTCAATCTCAATCGTCATTACGCATCGATTTACCACATTCAAAAGTTCCTGATCCTCTGCTGGTTTCAGAACATAATCAAACGCTCCATATTTAATCGCTTCCTTAGCGTAAGAAAAATCATTGTATCCACTTAATAGTATCACTTTTATATCCAACGATTTCTTTCTGAGTTCCCGAAGCAGTTCTATTCCATCAAACCCCGGCATTCTGATATCTGTGATGATGATGTCCGGTTCCAGTTCTTCTGCCATCTCCATAGCCTCCTGCCCATCTTCCGCCGTACCTACCACTTCCGTCTGTACAGATTCCCATGGTATTTCCTTGGAAATTCGCTCTCGAATCCAGATTTCATCATCAACCACTAACAGTTTTATCATCTTCACCCTCCATTGTAACCGGCAGCAGAATCGTCACACAGGTACCCTCTCCAATTTTACTGTCGATCCTGAATTTTTCTTTTCCTTTATACAGAATCCGCAACTGTTTTGCGAGATTCCGTACTGCGAAATACTGACATGCTTCGTCTGAATACAGCTGTTTTTTTATTTCCTCAAGTTGTTCCGTTTCCATACCAATGCCATCATCTGCTACTTTTATACAACAGCATTCATCAAGAAAGCCGATCCGAATCTGAATCGTACCGCCTCCTTTTTTTCTCTCAATTCCGTGATAAATGGAATTTTCAACGATTGGCTGCAAAAGCAGTTTTGGTACCTGAACTTTTGCAAGCCCCTCTTCAATTTCAATACTGTAATTGATACGATTTCCAAACCGGATTTTCTGTATAATCAGATAGCTTCTCGCAATATCCGCAGCCTCTGCCATTGTAACGATATTTTTTCCATTGCTCAGACTGACCCGGAAAAAACGTGACATCGCCGCTACGATTTCTGCAATCTGATCTTCTTTATGTATTTTGGCAATACTGTAAATAGAATCAAGTGTGTTATACAAAAAATGAGGATTCAGCTGTTCCTGCAGCAACCTAAGTTCTGCGCTTTCGTTTAAAGTCCGTTCCTCAGCAACGGTCTGAATCAACTGCTCCAGGCGACACGTCATATCATTGAATGTATCATAAATATCCTGAAAGTCATCTTTTCTGGTCTCTGCGATCGTTACAGAAAGATTCCCATCCTTTACCTGATGCATACTGCTTTTTAAAATACCAATCGGTCGATAAAAATAACGAGAGATTACCGCCGTACACAAAATACTGACCAGTAATACAATGAAGCAGATCAGCAAAAGAAATTTTGTCAGTACAGAAATATTGAACAGAATGTCCTGCATCGGAATAAAAATAAAAAGCTTCGCCCGGATATTTTCGACATCTCCTTGAATCAGCATGTACTCCTTTGCACCAAGCTTTATTGTCTTCCATCTTGAACGCATCTCCAAATTCTCATCGAGGCATTCTGAAAAATGTTCATACAACCTTCGATTCGAATAAAGCACCGGGAGACCAGTCTCATCAATTACAATTGTTTCACCGGACAATCCTTTTTGCGTATCGCTGAAATAATTTTCAAAAACCGCACTGTTTACCTGTGCTGCCAGTACCCCGATCTTCTTTCCGCTTTCATCCATAATTGGAAAACACTTTGACACCATCGTTTCTGGATATTTTTCCGTCATACCAGACGGGTACAGATTTACCCCATTCACCCGCAGTGTTGAAACCCAGTGATCCAGCCGTTCCTCATAATCCTTTAAAAATGAAATATTTTCGCTTTTTACATTCTCGTAAAATGTACTCTTAATGTCGAATACTGTCTTCTGGTTAATGATATAAATCGCCATAGTAATATTACTGTTAATCAGATTATTTCTTTCCAGACTTGTCATTTTCTGCTCAGCAAATGTCTTGACTTGACGATATTTTTCTGCGGCAGTCTGATAATCCCATTGATCATCTGTGCTACACAATTTTCTTAATTCCTCACTCACAGCCATTTCTTTTGCATAATATTCTACGCTGTGAAAAATTGAATTAACTACACTGATTTCAAGCTTCATATTAGTCTCTGTAATCGTTGCCGCCTGATTCATCAGCGACTTTGTTGCCATTAAATACATGCTGATGGTCGTTACAAGCGCCAATGCAGTCATAATCGAAACGATAATCAGAAATATTTTCACCCGAAAACTTTCAAAATAAGATCGAATCCGATCCATATACTTCATATCCATCCCTTTCTGAAATCTTTCTTTGTAAAGCTTACATAACCAATTTGCTTCGTACCCCGTCTTTTAAGAGTAATTACTCATTTTCCTGTGTAATGAATCAGCATCTGCTACTCTCCCAGTACCATACGCACAAACTCTCGCGCAATCTCCGGTAATTTCTCCTCTCTCCACGCCAACAATATCTCTGTCCGAAATGCCGCTCCGGAGATTGCACACGCTTGCACCGGATCATTTGAATGGTACAACGATGCCGGAAGGATAGCGATCCCGACACCGCTTTGCGCCAACGTCATCGCGGTACGCGCATCTGCGCATTCGTAGTAAATATCACAGGAGAGTCCTGCCTTTTCAAACCCCTCCAGCATATAACTGCGATAGCGATGCGACAGGATCAGATGCTCCTTTGAGAGCTGCTCCAAAGCGATTGAACCGGCTTCCGGGAGCTTTTCAGGAAGACCCATCGCAACCAGCGGTTCTTTTACTAATGGCGCTGTCGCAAATCCGTTTAGCGTGATTGGTGTGCGCAGGGTTGTCACATCCACCACGCCGTTTTCCAACTCATCTTTCAATGTAAATGTAGACCCCTCATGGATGTCAAAATGAATTTCCGGATGCAGGTACGTGAATGCTGCGATTTTCTCCACCATCATTTCAACCGTAGACGGCGTCATGCCGATGTGCAGGGTTGCGCTTCGACTGACCTTTATGACCTCACGCCGTGTGACATCTGCCATCATCAACAAACTTCCGGCACGCACATAAAGCGCTCTTCCTGCCTCTGTAAGTGTAATATTTCTTGTTCCACGCACAAAAAGCTTTACCTGCAATTCCTCCTCGAGAAGCTTCATCTGATAGCTGAGCGGCGGCTGCGTCATATGCAGGTTCCTTGCCGCTGCACTGATCGTGCCTGCATCTACGATTGCACGGAAGTATTCAAGCTGCCTGATTTCCATTTTCGGCTCCTCCTCTTTAGTACATAACTATATCCACCAGATAAAATCTGAAAAAGACACAAGCATTTTGCGTTCATTTTAGAAAATTTTTTCCATTTCCGAACAATTCCATATTTATTTTATATAAATACAAAATAATATCAATATTTTTCATATAGCACAAATTGTGTTATACTGCAACAGGAAATTAACAAATTGCCGTTTCACGGCCCTTCAATTATGTGGTCGCATCACGAATATCTTTAAAAGGAAGGTCTGCTTCATGAAACAAATCGACTTTGAAAAAGGAAAAATCACAGAAAATATTCTCATGGCCGCAGTTCCCATGCTCGTTGCGCAGGTATTAAGCCTGCTCTACAACATTGTGGACCGCATTTATATTGCCCGTATCCCGGGTATCGGCACGACTGCGCTCGGTGCGGTCGGATTATGCTTTCCGGTCATTGTCATCATCACTGCATTCAGCAACCTGTTCGGAAGTGGCGGTGCCCCGCTTTTTTCGATTGAACGCGGCCGCGGCAACCGGGAAAAGGCAAGCAAGATCATGAATACATCTTTTACCATGGTTTCCATCTGTGCTGCACTGCTGATGGTGATTTTTCTTCTGTTTGCCAAACCGATTCTCGTGCTTTTCGGTGCTTCCGAAAATGCATTACCGTACGCTCTCCCTTATCTGATGATTTATGTGCTCGGTACCTTTCCATCCATGGTTACTACCGGCATGAACCCTTTCATCAATGCACAGGGATACGCTACCACCGGCATGCTTTCTGTCATAATCGGTGCTGTCGCAAATCTGCTTCTTGATCCGCTTTTTATTTTCTTCTTCGATATGGGAATTCAGGGCGCCGCAATAGCAACTGTACTGTCACAGATCTTCTCCGCAATATTTGTGCTTCGGTTTCTGCGTTTCCGCGCCGAATATCGTGTCCGTTTTCTCAAAAAAAGTGAATTTTCGGAAGGTATTGTTCTTGCCGGAAATATCGCCAGCCTCGGTACAGCCGGATTTATCATGCAGCTTACCAACAGCCTTGTAACCATCTGCTGCAATAATATACTTGCAACAACCGGTGGCGATCTTTACGTTTCTGTCATGACCATCATCTCCAGCATTCGCCAGATGGTGGACACACCTATTCACGCTATAATGGAGGGTTCTTCTCCTGTTATTAGCTATAATTACGGTGCCCGCAGGCCAAAGCGTGTAAAACAGGCAGGGCTTACGATGTCTGCTCTTGCATTTATCTACGCAATTCTTGCCTGGAGTGTTGTCCTGTTTGCACCACGTTTTCTGATCAGCATTTTCAGTTCGGATCAGGAGCTCTTCGCAGATGCAATCCCTGCCATGAAGCTGTATTTTTCCGCTTTCATTTTCATGCTTCTGCAGTATATCGGTCAGACAATCTTTAAGTCCTTAAATAAAAAGAAGCAGGCGGTATTTTTCTCCCTGCTTCGTAAAGTATTTATTGTTGTGCCGCTGACTTATCTGCTGCCATATGCCTTCCATATGGGAACTGACGGCGTTTTCCTCGCAGAACCGGTCTCTAATGTAATCGGCGGTACGCTGTGTTTCGTAATTATGCTCTGTACTGTGCTTCCGGAGCTGAATCAGATGGAGCGAGAAAACGTTTCTGCTGCGCCCCGCGGATAATTCCCATGGGCTGCAGCAAACGCACCTCGTGCTCCTCGCTTGGCTGAGCCGAAAATGCACCTCACTCCTCGCTCTGCCGAGCTGAAAACGCACCTCCGCTCCTCGCTTGGCTGAGCCGAAAATGCACCTCGCTCCTCGCTCTGCCGAGCTGAAAACGCACCTCGCGCTCCTCATCCGGCGAAGCACTGCTTCACTACAAAAGTGCCTGTCGTTCCAACCTGCACACGCAGGTTGGCTTTATCACATCTGCGTGAATTGCAGTCCGCTCCAGCCGTTTTTCTTTCCGGTTAATATGCAGTACGGTCAGGCTGTCGGACTCCTGATTTGCCACTACGAGGTAATCACTGAAAATCTGAAAATCGCGCGGCGTTCTGCCGCCGGTTTTTTTTATGCAGCAAAGTGTCAGCGTTCCGTCTTTCTGGATCTCATACATCGCAATGCTGTCGTCTCCGCGGTTTGCCGCAAAAAGGAAGCCTCCGTAAAGCCGGATCGCAGATGCGGTGCTCTCTCCGTGATACCCTTCCGGGAGCGTTGAAATGTCCTGGAGGATCGTATATTCCAGCGTGTCTTCAAAACGTTCCCTGTCCATTTTTTCTGTTCCTGTTTCAGACACTTTTCTTTCTGCTTCTGTCGTTTCTCCTCCGAAAGTTTTCTCTGCTGCTTCTTCCATCCTTCTCCCGGAAATTTTCTCTGCTGCTTTTTCAGTTTCTTCTGAACCTTCTTCCTGCACCTTCTCCGCGAAGACCACGATCCGGTTGCTCAATTCGCAAAGCACATAGATCACAGCCATGTCCTCATGCCAGAATGCCAGATGACGCGGTCCGTATCCATCCGGCAGCTGCAGGCGAATCCCGGTATCGGTAAGCTTCTTCTGTTCATAATCAATCTGGTAGCCAAAGACCTGATCCAGTCCGAGATCGGTGCTCCAAAGCAGTTCTCCTGCTTCCTCTGAGAAATGAACGTGCGGCCCCTCCTGGCGCAGTGGATTGACTTTAAATGGATTTCCCTGCGGATTCTCTGCCCTTCTGCTCTGCTGCGTTTTTCCCTGCTCCTGTGTCTCATCCGTTCTTCTCGGAGTATGCTGCCAAAAATCGCACTGCTCCTGCAAATGCCCCTGCTCATCCAGTGCAAATACAGCCAGCGAACCACTCGTATAATTCGCTGCCATAAGGAAATTTTCTCTTCCGTCAAGACTTAAATGACACGGATCCGCGCCGCCGGAAGACATCTCCTTCACCATTTCCAGAATCGGTGCTGCAGCCATGTTCTTCGCAATCCCTGGATTCGTTCCTGCCTCTTTTTTTGCTCCGCGCGGCTGTCCCCCTGTTTCCTGCACCAGCTCTGAACTTTCCGCCGACTTCTGCAGCTCTGAACCTTCTGCCAGTTCCAGCGGCTCTAAACTTTCTGCCGGCCGCAGCAGCTCCGGATTCTCCACCGACCGCAGCGCCTTCATCTCATACACACCGCCCATTGGCACCTGCTCACGCACGGCATAAAGTGTGTCACCTCTTTCGTTTAAGGTCACCCAGGACGGCCGTGTCGTCTGCGTGTCTGCTCCGAGCATGCTCAGCCGTTCATTCCTCGCGCTCAGCTTCCACAGACAGATTCCGGGCTCTCCTTTTTCTGCATAAGAGCCTGTATAAAAATAATAATTGTTCTGCTGCACCTCGTCCAACTGATCCCAGAAACTCCAGAATTCTTCTTCACTGATCGTTCCGTCCAGAATAAGGATCTCGTACATCACACCGCGCCATCCGTATGAAATGTCTGAGTGATGATAACCGTTGCGCAAATAAAAGGCGATGCGCTGCTCCCTCTGCTCATTATTATCTGCTTCCGGATCGACCATCTCTACATCCAGAATCACCCGGTTCCCTGCGTATGCTTTTCCGATCTCTGCGAGAATCTGTGAGCCATAGCCATGATCCCGCAGCTTTTCTTCTACTGCCAGAAACAGAATATGGGTAATGTCCCCAAATGTCAGTGCAGAATAAAATCCACACAAAATTGCTCCATCGTAGCAGGCAATAAAATCATACGGACCATCCGCTTCTAAAAGCGTGTCCATCGGCACGCGTTCCTCCCTTGGAAATGCAGCCCGGTAAAGCCGCTCGATCTCCTGGAATTTTTCTGATTCCTTCGTTACTTTTACTGATTTCATAAATGTCCTCTTCTATTTTTTCATGATCAACGTTTTGTAAAGCGGACATTCTCAATCCGCTTCGCTAAGGGAATCTGCCGCTTCGTCTGATCGCTTGCTTATAAATGCTTTCTACTCTTTCTTCTTAATCACACAACGCTTTTTATAAAATGAAATGCCATAACAGAAAACCTCATCGCATCGGTCCCCTTTCTGTCGGATTCTAATGCTTCTATTGTACCAGAAAATCCCGCTTCTGAAAACTCAAAAGAAGCACCCGCCTTATTTGCTTTCCACAGCGCTTCGCTGCTCTCTCCTTTTCCGAAACCTCCACGGAGACTGAATCCGAAACAGCGATGAGTCCGTGGGAGAAGCTGAAGAGTCTGTTCTGATACACAGCTTGCCTAACTCGGTTACACCGTCATCCGCCATCCCGGATGGTACTTGTTTTTCAAGGTTCCGTTCACAAGCTTGCCCCAGCCAAGCGGATAGCCGTTTACACACACAAGCTGCCAGCCGCTTGCTCTGGCAGGAGTAAGATCATCGACATCGATCGTTTCACCGCACAGGTACTTTCTCACTCTTCCGTCTGTCTGATCCAGATCGATCACAGAATCATAGCTGATGCCGGTCAGTGACATCGCAAGTGACTGCGACGGCTCAAAGCGGCCCTTGCGGACCTCACCCATGTACAGTCCGTTGCGCAGAAACGGGATGCTGCGGCTCACCGGGATGCGGTTTTTCGTGTAATAAACCTGACCGCCGCGAATCTCAATGGCCTCTTCCTTATATTCCGCGCTCACACCGCGCAGAAAATCGAGGACTGCATCACGCTCGGAAGCTGCGGCGCTTTGTCCACCGACGCCTGGCTTTTTTCTGGAATTATCCACAGAGGTGCCGCGTTTTCCACCTTTTTTTCCGGTAAAGGAGAGGGCTTCCGCCAGTTCTGAGTCGGCATTTTGCAGTCCGTCAGTCTGAGCTTCTGGTCTATCTTCTCTGGATATTATTGTATCTGCACCAATTAACTCAGATGCCATCTCTGCACTTGCGCTATTATTTCTTTTCAATATTGTCTGCACCGTACAATCTTCTCCGACTCCAGCCTTGGACAGCGCCACGGAATACGCCCCTGGCTCCTCTCCCGCTCTTTGCTTCCGAAGCAGCGCAAGAAAATGTCCCTCCCCGTCCATTTTGTGCGGGAAAATGCGCACACAACGCGTCAATGCTTCATTTCCGTCCGCCAGCTCCGGCCGCCCATGGGAAAAGCCCTCATACCACGGAATCTCCAGCAGCTCCATCTCCGGCTCATCTGCAAGCAGCGATGCGATCGTCTGCTCATTCTCCTCCGGCGAAAAGGTACACGTTGAATACAGTAAAAGTCCGCCCGGACGAAGCATCGATACTGCGCTTCGGATGATGGCATGCTGCGTTTTTGCACACTCCTCCACCTTCTCCAGGCTCCAGACTCTTGCATTTGCAAGATCCTTTCGGAACATTCCCTCGCCGGAGCACGGCGCATCCACCAGAATCTTGTCAAACGACTCTTCAAACTGCTCCGCCAGGCGCTCTGGCACCGCATTCGTCACATAGGAATTCGAAATCCCGAAAATTTCAAGATTTTTAAGCAGCGCCTTTGCCCGCGATGCACTGATATCATTCGCAACCAGAAGTCCCTCACCGCGCAGCTTTGCGCCGAGTGCTGTCGCCTTACCGCCCGGTGCTGCGCACAGATCCAGCACACGCTCCCCCGGAACAACCGGCAGTACTGTGGCCGGCGTCATCGCGCTCGGCTCCTGCAGATAGTAAAGTCCGGCGTAATAAAACGGATGACGCGCCGGATCGTCCTCCCGCTCATAATAAAATCCATTTGGGATCCACGGGATCGGGGTCAGGTGGAATGGAGCCAGCTCCTGAAATTTCTTTACACTGATCTTTGCCGTGTTCACCCTGAGTCCAAATTTCCGCGGCTCCTCATAGCTTTTCAGAAATGCTTCGTATTCCGTTCCGAGCATTTTTTCCATTCGTTCCAGAAATTCTTTCGGAAGTTTCATTCTCTTATTCTTATCCTTTCCTTTTCCCACCACGCTCAGCGTTTGGCGACAGCTCGACTCTCTTTTATCTTTCTTCCTGTTTGAACTCAAAGCAGATATTTCCAATCCCTTTCGCTGCCTGATTTGTAAAACGGACATTCGCAATCCGCTTCGCTGCCTGCTCATAAACGCAATCGCTTCGCGTCCTGCTACCACTCATACTTCGTCAGCTGTCCCTGCAGCTTCATATGATCAAACTGATTCTGGCGCAGCGCCTCGTAAAGCACGATCGCCACGGAATTGCTCAGATTCAGGGAACGCGTCTCGCCGATCATCGGAATCCGCACCGCCGTATCCGGGTGCTGCTTTAAAATCTCCTCCGGGATTCCGGCGCTCTCTTTTCCAAACATAATATAACAGTCCGGTTCGTACGTCACCTCCGTATACACCCTGCGTGCTTTCGTGGTCGCCATGTAAATTTTCGCGCCCGGATTCTTCTCCAGAAACTCATCGAAATCAAGATACGTGGTCACATCCAGCTGCGGCCAGTAATCCATTCCCGCTCTCTTTAACGCTTTCTCTGACAGAGAAAACCCGAGCGGCTCGATCAGGTGCAGCCGCGTATCTGTCGCCACGCACGTCCTTCCGATATTTCCGGTATTTGCCGGGATCTCCGGCTCGAATAATACGACATTTAATTTTGCCATCATTTACCTCCGTTTTTTATAAAGCAGGCACAAAAGACCTGTTTTCACCATACTTTATAAGGTTTCTATAACGCAACAGCGCCGCAGAGTCAGCTTTCACCTTCTCTGCGGCTGCCTTGTAAAGCGGACATTCGCAATCCGCTTCGCGACCTGCGTTCATATTTTCTATTTTTTCTGCCACTCTCTCAAATGTCCGACGAACCGGCTCAGCCGTTCCATCGCAAGTTTCAGATTTTCCAGGGAATATGCGTAGGAAATCCGCACAAAGCCTTCTCCGCAGGCACCAAACGCCGAGCCGGGCACTACTGCCACATGCTCCTCCTCCAGAAGACGCGTTGCAAATTCATCCGAGCTCATTCCGAATTCCTTAATGCACGGGAACACATAAAACGCTCCGAATGGCTCAAAGCAGGAAAGTCCCATCTCCTTAAAGGCATGCATCAGATATCGTCTTCTCTGATCATAGGCGGTACGCATCTGCGCCACATCCTCATCACCGTGCCGAAGCGCTTCAACTGCCGCATACTGACTGTTTGTCGGTGCGCACATGATCGCAAACTGATGAATTTTAGTCATCTGCTCCACGATCACCTGCGGTCCGCAGATATAGCCGAGCCGCCATCCGGTCATTGCATACGACTTGGAAAATCCGTTGATCAGAAGTGTCCGCTCTTTCATGCCCGGAAGGCTCGCGATCGAAACGTGATCCGCTCCGTACGTCAGCTCCGAATAGATCTCATCAGAGAGCACGTAAATATCCTTTTCGATGCAGACCTGTGCGATCTCCTCCAGATCCTCCCGCCGCATCACACCACCGGTCGGATTGTTCGGAAACGGCATCACGAGAATCTTCGTCTTATCTGTAATCGCCGCCAGAAGCTCTTCCTTCGTCAGGCGAAACTGATTTTCTTCCTTCAGCTCAATCGTCACCGGCACACCATCCGCCAGTATGACGCACGGCACATAGGAAACGTAGCACGGCTCCGGAATGAGCACCTCATCGCCCGGATCCAACATCGCACGAAGTGCCACATCAATTCCTTCGCTGCCGCCTACCGTTACAAGAATCTCATGAAGCGGATCATAGGATACCTCAAATCTGCGTCTGAGATACTCTGCGATCGCCACACGCAGTTCCTTCAGACCGGAGTTGGACGTATAAAAGGTCCGTCCCTTTTCCAGTGTATAAATACCCTCATCACGGATATGCCACGGCGTATCAAAATCCGGCTCACCGACACCAAGTGAGATCACATCTTCCATCTCGCTTACAATATCGAAAAATTTCCGGATACCCGAGGGCTGAATCGTCTCTATTTTTTTCGATAATGGATTTCTCACGGTGTCACCAGCATCCTTTCATCCTTTGTTTTCTTTCCGAAGATTGTTCCGTAATCTTTATATTTTTTCAAAATAAAATGAGTCGCGGTCGAAAGCACCGTATCCAGTGTCGACAGCTTATCGCTTACAAAGGAAGAAACATCACGCAGGGTCCTGCCTTCCAGAATTACCAGCAGGTCGTACGCACCGGAAATCAGGTACACAGACTGCACCTCCGGATAATTGTAGATCCGCTCTGCAATCGAGTCAAAGCCCTGACCTCTTTGCGGAGTCACGCGCACCTCGATCAGTGCCGTCACCTTTTCTGAGGAGGTCTTCTCCCAGTCAATCAGCGTATGGTAGCCGCAGATGACCTGCTCCTTCTCCATCTGTGCAACTTCATTTGCGATCACCGTCTCGCTTGAACCAAGTAAGATCGCCAGCTCCTGCAGGTCGATCTTGCTGTTTTTTTCCAAAAATGTCAGTATCTGCTCTCTCACTTTACCGTCCTCCCATCTCCATCTCTATCCGATACCACTCATCCGGCTTCGGGCGGTCGAGATACCGCTGCTCGCTGCCGTTTCGGATCACACGGTCATTGCCGTCTGTCACTCTTCCGATCACGGCCGCCGGAATGCCTTGCGCCGCCAGATAAGAAACGAGCGCTTCTCCGTGCGCTGTCCCGACAAGCAGTGCTCCTGCGGAATACAGATAGTATGGATTGATATCAAAATATTCACAGATTTCTATCGTCTCCTGTCTAACAGGAATTTTTTTCAGATCCACTTCCAATCCGACGCCTGCCTGATCCGCCATCTCCCAGAGTGCATTAAAAATACCGCCCTGTGACAGATCATGCATCGCTGCCGCACCGAAGTGGGTGATGGCTCGGGCGGCTGCCCCCACATATAGCCGGTCACCAAATTTCTTTGCCCGGTCAATCAGCTGGAACGGATAATGCGCCAGAAGCTCCGTTTCTTTTGCCTGCGCAACCGCCACAGTACCGCCAAGCGCAATCGCGTTCGTCACAACGAGTACATCGCCCGGCTGCAAAGTCCGGTGATTCTTTGCGGCTTTGGTGGAAATACTTCCGATCCCGGTCACCGAATACACCACACGCGTCACTGCAGTAGATATCTGCGTATGGCCGCCAATGATCCCGGAGGTGTGCGTTCCTGCCTCCACGCATTTTTGCGCTATCTCGCGCATCCGGCACATATCCGCCTTCAGCTGCTGCTCCTCATACTCCGGCGGCAACATCGCCGATACAAGAAAGGCCTCCGTCTTTGCACCGCCTGCGGACAGATTGTTTGCCGCTGAAAGAATCAGCGCACCAGGATCATCCGCAAAGCCCGGCACTTCATTTACCACCGAATATACAGGAAGGAGGCCCTCCTGCCACGGCAGCTGCGCACAGTCTGCCCCGGACCGATACCGTACCAGAGCCGGGTCGCCAAACAGCGGCCGCAGCACCGAACGCTTCAGAGACGGCTCTGAAATTTTTCCGATCTGCATCTAACCTCCTCCTTTCTGCTATGATGTACTCCCAAAATTCTTTTTTATCTGATGTATCTGATTTTATAGCTTTTATAGCAATCCTCTAAAATAATGCATCTTAATCCGTCCCATCAGAGTGTGACATCCTGCGTCAGATATCTTTGCCGTGCATCATCAGCTATGCGTCAGTTTCTGAGCATATCTACTGTATGATCTGCACCGTACCGCCATCCGGCTGTGTTTCTCCTCCACCTGTGCCCTCAGGCTGAGGCGCATCTGTCTGTGGAGCGTCCGTCTGAGGTGCATCTGTCTGAGGTGCATCTGTCTGCGGAGCCTGTGTCTGAGGTGCCTCCGTCTGCTGCTGCACACCGTAAGTGATGATATTCTGAACCTGACTTAAGTCATTGTTTGCGATTGCTGTATACATCGCAGATACTGCCGCCTGATTGGACGACACCACACCGACCTCATAGATCGCCGGTGATTCCTGATAATAGCTGCTGTTTACCTGAACACTGTCCGTCAGCTCTCCGTCTACGTAAATATTTTTCCACAGCTCCGCTGTCATTCCCTGATGCGGGGACTGTGCCTGATAAAGATAACCGATATTCTGATCCGTTTTGGCCACCAGCTTGATATTCTGTGCCGGATCCGTCTGGCTGGTCACTTTGCTCTCAAAAGAGATCGACCGGTTGGACGGGCGTGTCTCCACTCCGAAAATCGTAAAATTCAAGGTGCCGTAATACGCCGAGCCCACAATGTAAATCGGATACTCCTTGTCGTTTGTAAAGACAAGATCCATCAGTCCCTCTGCAATTGCCGCATCCTTGGACGGATCCACATAGCCAACAAGCATCGTGTGGTTCGAACGCGCATCCACCTCCAGCTCGGATTTCAAGACTGCATTATACAGCGTCGTCGATACCTGACAGATACCGCCGCCGTAGGAATCCACGACCTGCCCCGCCTCGTAGGAAGGTGCCAGCTCATAGCCATTTTCCGGCGTAAACGGCGTCACTGCCGCTGTCACGGAAAAGCTCTCGCCCGGCATCAGCAGCGTACCATTGATCTTCGATGTGCCATTTTCTACATTCTGTGCCCTTCCGGCCGATGATGCGGAGTAATCCGTCGTCGCCGTACCGAGCACGTCTGTCATCTTAGAAAGCGTTTCCTGTGTCAGAGTCGGAGACGTCCGCGTCACCGTTGCCTCGATCGATACATTGCCATCGCTGTCCTTCCAGGAGGCCAGCACTTCCTTCAGCTGCGTAAGCGTAGCATCCGCATCGAGCGTCAGTCCGTCCGTACCGCCTTCCACATACGGATATCCGTCATCTCCCATATGCAGGGAGCCCTCGACCGGCTCTGAGTTAAACTGGCTGCACGAATTTACGAAATCCGCCTCCAGACTCTCACTCATCGTATACTCAATCTCATAATGTGCGCTTTCATTTTGCAGGTCCTTCTGCTCCTTATAGCGCTCGATAATATTTCCGCTCGTACCGATCTGACTGATCTCATCCACCAGATCAGTATTTTCCCACGAAAACCCAAGCTCACGAAACGTCGCCGATACCTGCTGGTCTCCCATCGTAATCGTCACCGAAGTACTGGCAAGCGTTGCCACTTCATTCTTTACGTACTGCTCCGCTTCCTCCGGCATCATACCGCTGACGTCCTTTTCTCCGATAAAAACGCCGTCGCTGATCGGGTTCTCCTGGGCGCACACCGGCATGCCAATCAAAATCCCGGCAACAACCGCCGCAATACCTGCTAAAACTCTTTTTCGCATAAAATCCTTTCTATATCGTATGCTTCAGGCCGAACACGTACAACCCGTATAAACATATCTTAGTATAATGCCGGAAGAATCATCGCTACCACCATTGCCAGTACAATTACGACCACGATGACCGCTGCAATTTTCTGCTTTGTCTTTGAATTGTTAAAGTTCATCATATTCTCACCTCATAATTCTTCCATACTGTGAAATAATTCCGTCAATCATTCTTGACGCTTCACTCTTTGTCAGTGTTTCAATTTTAACGCTAGTTTCTATTCTATGATATTTTAGTAAATCACGCAAGTATCCTTTTTGTGAATTTGTCACTGGGCTCTCCTTTTTCAGCTTAAAAGCAAGCAAAGACGGCTCAAACAGCTCCGGCCGCTCTTCCCCGAACTGCTCTGCCATACATGCATAGATCCGCGCCGCCGTGACTGCGTCATCCAGTGCCCGGTGATGATGCTCCTGGCTGATCCCGTAATGCGCCGCCACACGGTCCAGCGAACGGCCCGGCAGATCAGCCAGCACGCTTTTTGCAATGGCAAGCGTATCAAGACCGCGCCGTTCATAGGTTCCGCCCAGCTTTACCACATTCCGCTTCATAAAGCCATAGTCAAACGGAAGATTGTGCCCAAGCAGCACGGCATCACCCGAAAACTCCAGAAAGCCCTCCACTGCCTCCCGCAGGCCCGGACCTCCCATTGTCATCTCTGCCGTAATTCCCGTCAGCAGCGTGATCCGCTCCGGGATCTCCACGCCGCTGTCCACAAACGTCTCATAAGTGTCCGTGATTTCTCCATTTTCCACCCGCGCGGCCCCAATCTCCAAAATCTGGTCACGCATCGGACTAAGACCTGTCGTCTCCAGGTCAAGTGCTACATATGAATTCCACATTTTATACCTCATTCTGCACCGCCAACTCCTTTTCTGCTTATATGTACTCTCGGAGTCTTTCCTGCACTTGCTTTTGTGGCCGATTTTCTGCCAGTCGCACACAAATTTCATCAACGTACACACCGTGTACGCCTCAGAAATTTATGCACACCTGACAAAAAATCTTCTCACAAAATCAAGCACAAAAGATTCCGAGAGTACATCTTATATCTCCCCTCAGACCCTCCACCGTCTCCGCATCTCCGGTCAGCGGATCGCGCTGCTCATAAGCATTCCGTCATATAATCTATCGGAATCTCCACCGTCTCCGCATCTCCGGTCAGCGGATCGCGCTGCTCATACGAAAACAGCAGATACAGCTGCGTCTGCGGTGCATATCCGAAAAATTCCCCGTCTCTTGCAAGCGTATGAAAATGCTCCAGATGCGTCATCCGCAGCATCTGCTTCCAGCTGTGCGTCTGCGCCATAGCCTTCAGATAACGCGGAGCTTCTTCCTCTCTTTGATAAAAGCCGATTGCCATCTCCTTTTCCGACTCCTGATCACCGGACCACGCCGGACGGCTCTTTGCATTCTCTCTTAAATAAAGATCCAGCGTGAGCAGCTCATCAAAGTACTTCTCCGACAAAGTATTCTGCTTTTTCGCTTCCCTGTGCAAAAATCCACGCAGAATCTCGATCCGCTGCATACGGGAATACGATTTCCCGCCAAGGCCTTCTTCCGTGTAATAATCCGCCAGCGCCTCATACAGCTCGATCGGCCGTGCAAACAGCGCTTCCGCCGCATGCATCGTATTGCGGTACTGAAGACTGTTGTAATAGACCTCCAGCATCTCCTCGATCTCCTTGAGGCGAAGCAGCTCGCCGCACGTGATCCATCTCGTCTGAAGCACCTCATACGACGGCGTGCTGTGGTAAACGATGCCATATTCCGATGCGCGCAGATACATCTCAGAGCCCTTCAATACCTTGAGAAAGCCAAGCTGCAGCTCCTGCGGATACAGCGCATACACCGTATCAAACGAATGCCGGAAGCTCTCAAAATCCTCATACGGAAGGCCCGCGATCAGATCAAGATGCTGATGCACATTGTGGGATTTCTGCACTCTTCTCACATGCTCTGCGATTTTCTCAAACGGCGCAGTCCGGTGGATCGCCCCAAGCGCCGCCGGATTCACCGTCTGTACGCCGATCTCCAGCTGCAAAAGCCCCGGCCGCAGCGTTCCAAGCAGCTCCAGCTCCTCCTCATTCAGCAGATCTGCCGATATCTCACAGTGAAAATTCGTCACTCCATTGTCATGATCACGCAGAAAACGCCACAGTTCCAGCGTCCGCGCATGGCTGCAGTTGAAGGTGCGGTCCACAAATTTTACCTGCTTTACGCGTTTGTCCAGAAAGTACTGAAGCTCCTTTTTCACCAGATCAAGGCTGCGGTACCGCACCCGTTTATCAACGGATGACAGACAGTAGCTGCACGAAAACGGACAGCCACGGCTTGTCTCATAATAAATGATACGGTTTTCAAATTTCTGCAGATCCCCGTAAACAAAGGGCAGCTCATCCAGCGTTTTCATAGGCTCCGCAGGCGGAAGAAGCCTGATTTCCTCTGCGGATACTCGTCCGATCTGCACATCGCGTCCCGCTGTCACCTCACGACCCTCTGATTTCCCAGTCACAGAGGTTTCGGCTTGCTCTGAAATAGATCCTAAGATAAGCCCCGCGCTGTGCGCCCTCTCCCGAAACGCCACACCCGGAAGCTCCTCCAGCGTACCGATCCCATCCACGTAATACTCCAGCAGCCGGTAAAAGGTCCGCTCACCCTCGCCGATCATCACACCGTCAAACGACGGATTCTCCTCCAGAAAATGCCTTGCATCGTACGATACCTCCGGCCCTCCTGCCCAGATCTTCACATCCGGCAGCACCTTTTTTATCGACTCCGCAGTTTCCGTCACCTCACGCCGGTTCCAGATATAACAGGAAAACAGCAAAAGCTCCGGCTTTTTCCGGTAAATTCCGGCAAAGATCTCCGCCATCTGATGATTGATCGTATACTCCGCCAGCTCTGTCATCGGTTCATACTTGCCCGCCGAACCCTTCAGGCTGTAAACCGCCAGATTGGAATGAATATATTTCGCGTTGATCGCGGTCAGCAAAATCCGCATTGTTTTCTCTCCTCCAGCTTCTTTTTCACACTCGGATACTGCGCAAGATCCGTATACGGCAAAAACTGCGCCGCATGCATTTTTTCCACAAAATCACCGGCATTTCCAAACTGTACATACGTGATCTTCTTCAGGATCCGCTGCGCCGCCGCAAGCACAGAGCGATCCATCAGCAGACCATACGCCCCCTTAAGCGAAGCATTTCCGATCATCACGAATTTGTCCCTTGGAAGATCCGGGTACATGCCGATCGTCACCGCAGATTCGATATTCAGATACCGGCCAAAGGCACCGGCCAGATAAAAATGCTTCACATCCGAAGCCTCAAGGCCAAACGATTCGATCAGATACGAAACCATCGTATGTGCCGCCGCCTTTGTACGCATAAACTCGGTGATATCATGCTGGGTAAAGACAAGATCAACGCCCTGTTCCGATTCAGCCGCCCACGCATAGCAGACGGCAGGCTCCGTCTGCTCCTCATCCAGATGATTTTTCACCGTGATGATCCGCTTGGAAACGCCCTCATTCAGACGTCCCAGCGAATCCACCCAGCCGTTTAAAAACAGCTCCGCAAGCAGATCGACAATCCCGGAGCCGCAGATACCGCGCGGCCTTCCTTCCCCGATCGTATGAATTTTCAGCCTGCCCTCTTCGATCCGCACGCGGTCCACCGCTCCCGTGTCCGCACGCATTCCGTACAAGCTGATACCACCCTCAAGCGCAGGCCCGGCAGCACCTGCCCCTGCCAGAAGAAACTCTGAATTTCCGGCCACCAGCTCTCCGTTCGTTCCGATATCAATAAACACCGAAAGCTCCTCTGACTCATCCAGCTTGGCAGCAGTCAGACCGCTGATGATATCTCCTCCCAGATAGTTCGCCGCCGCCGGAAACAGATACACATAGCCCGGAAGATGAATACCCAGCTCCTGTGCGCGCAGAAATCCCGGATTTTCCGCCACCGGTGCATACGGCGTCTCAAAGATCGGCCACGGATACAAGCCGAGCAGAAAATGAATCATCGTCGTATTTCCGCCGATCGTCATAGCCGTATACGCTTCTCTGGGAATCCCGCACGCCTTCTCACATTTTTCGATCAGTGTATTGAAGCTGTCTGCCGTCACCTGCTGCAGCTCCCTTAAATGTTCCGGATCATCCTTTGTATAAAAAATCCGGCTCAGAATCTCTTCCCCGTACGGAATCTGCCGGTTGAAAATACTCTGCTCCGTCAGCACCTCCCCCGTAAGAAGATCGACAACCTGCATGACAAGCGTTGTGCTGCCGTAATCAACCGCAGCGCCGTACAGCTGGTAGCTCGTATCACCCGGCTCCACCCGCAGTACCTCCCAGCCGCTCCCGTTAAACACCAACGTGACGGTCAAACGATATCCGGCATCGCGGCACATCGGATACAAGGTGCGCAGTACCAAAAGCGGCATGCTCACCTCCCCGTATTCCGGTGCAAGCTGCTCCAGAATCCGCTCCCGGTCGCCTCTGGCATCCTCCTCGGTCGGCGGCAAAAGCTCCAGATAAATTTTTCGACTGATCGTATTTTGCATCATATCTCTCCAAAATCCATATTTTCTTCCATGTACAAAAAAGGAAACGCGGCCCAGAGCACGCTCTCGCAGCCCGGGCCGTTTTCCTTTTTCAGTCAAAGCAGACCTTATCCATCCGCTTCGTTACTTATCATTTTTCTTTCTACAGAACCAGCTTCGCCGCTCCGAAGATACCCGCATCATTTCCAAGCTTTGCAAGTTCAAACTTCGTATCCTTGCAGCCGGAGAATGCATATCTCTTATACGTCGGAATAATATAGTCAAGCAGCACCGGACCTGCCTTTGAAACACCGCCTCCGATTACAATGATCTCCGGATCTGCCACTACCGCAAAGGAAGCCAGTGCCTTTCCAAGGCAGGAGCCGAAACGCTCTGCGACCTGGATCGCAATAACATCATTTTCTTTTACTGCATCAAATACCGTCTTTGCGGTAACATTCTCTTCCTTACGCATTACAGACGGTGCATCCGTCGCTGCCAGTGCTTCTCTTGCAATCCGCGCAATACCAGTCGCGGAAGCAATCTGCTCCAGACAGCCGTACGCGCCGCAGTTGCACGGGAATGTAATCGAATCATCCACATGTGCATGTCCGATCTCGCCGCCTGCGCCATGTGCACCTGCAATGACCTTGTCATTTACAATGATGCCGCCGCCGACACCGGTGCCGAGCGTTACCATGATCATATTGTGGCTGCCTGCTCCGCCGCCCTTCCACAGCTCACCGAGCGCTGCGACATTCGCATCATTTCCGGCCTTAACATTCAGCCCGGTCATCTCCTTTAACTCTTTCTCGATCGGCTTGAAGCCCCAGTGCAGATTGACTGCGCACGGTACCTCACCATTTTCATTTACCGGACCCGGTACGCCGATGCCGACACCGACAACCGCATCCTTTGCGATATTCTTTTCTGTGAGCTTGTCCTCGATCGCCTTTGCAATATCCGGCAGAATCCGCTCCCCGTTGTTTTCGGTGCTTGTCTCAATCTCCCATTTATCCAGTACATCACCTGCTACCGTAAAAAGACCGCATTTTACAGTCGTGCCGCCTACATCAATTCCAAAACAATACTTTTCCATTTTCTACTCCTCACGCTTTCCTGCATTTCTCATCAAACTGTTCTGTACACGGTTGTACAGCTCTTTTGCCGCATTGTAACCCATCTTCTTCTGTCTGTGGTTGACTGCCGCCGACTCCACGATAACAGCCAGATTCCGGCCCGGACGAATCGGAAGAGAATGACATACCACCTTATTTCCAAGGAACTCCGTATACTCCTCCTCAAGACCGAGACGGTCGTATTCCTTCTCACGATCCCACTCCTCAAGCTTGATCACGAGATCGATCGACTGCGTATTCTTAACACTCTCAACACCGAACAGCGTCTTGACGTCAATGATACCGATACCACGCAGCTCAATAAAATGACGTGTAATATCCGGCGATGAACCGATCAGCGTCTCATCACTGACCTTGCGGATCTCCACAACATCATCCGTCACCAGACGATGGCCTCGCTTAATCAGCTCCAGAGCAGCCTCGCTCTTTCCGATTCCGCTCTCACCCATGATCAGCACACCCTCGCCGTAAACATCGACCAGTACTCCGTGAATGGAAATGCACGGCGCCAGCTCCACATTCAGCCAGCGGATCACCTCCGCCATAAAAGAGGACGTCGTCATTTTCGTCGAAAATACCGGTACCTCATACTGCTCTGCCAGGCGAAGTATATCCTCATCCGGCTCAGTCATCGTTGTATAAATAATACACGGTACGTGATACGACAGAAACTTCTCATAAATCGGAAGCTTGGTCTCTCTTGGCAGATGCTCCAGATACGTATACTCCACATATCCGATGATCTGTACACGTTCCGAATAAAAATGATCAAAATATCCCGTCAGCTGAAGCGCCGGGCGGTTGATTTCGGACGTAACGATCTTCTTGCCCGACATGCTGATGCTGGGCACACGATTGATCAGATGCATCTTGTCCGCAAGCTTCTCAATAGTCACACTGCTTGCCATTTTCTTCTCCTCCTGCAATTCTGTTACTGCCCGGCGTACCATTCGTAAAGTGGACACGTACCTCCGGACAATCCTCTTTTTTCATTATATAAAATTAAGATTCGTTTGTCGAGTATTCTTTCCATCCTCAGCCCTGATTTTTCTGTGAATCTTCCGCCGACAATTCCGTCAGTTCAAACAGCCGTGCACTGATCCGCTCCGGCAATTCGACAGTCAGCTCACCCGATTCTTTGTTCCATGCAAAGCGGCAGTTTCCTTCCTGCGGATAGCCACATTTTACGGTAAGCTCCTGTCCCCTTCTGTGATGCACCGGAATCGTGATGCGCTCACCCTGACTGTTTCTTCTCCATACCGCGATATAATCCTTCTTTTCGGTCCGAAGTCCCATGCTCACCCACGGATCACGGTACTTCGAAAGACCGAGCGGCCAGAACGGAAGTGCCTGACGGATATCCCCGCGGATCTCTTTATAGTAAGCGATCGCTTCTTTTACCAGCTCCGAACGCTCCTCGCTGATGTTCACAAGATGACCGCTCTGGTGGATGCGCAGAAGCAGCGCATTTACCATATTGAAAATAACCTCCTCGCGGTCTCCCTCCGTCAGCGGATACGACCAGATTGCCGCCTGCTCCGGCGTCAGAGCCATCGGCGCATTCGCCGCAATCGTCGCATAGCGCACGTAATCTTCCTGATCGCTCGTCGACTGAATACTGTAGCGGCTGAGCATCGCATAATCCATCCGCAGACCACCGCTTGAGCAGTTCTCGATAATCAGCTCCGGATAACGCGCAAACACACGGTCCAGCCATGCCAGATATGCCCGGTTGTGACCAAGCAGTCCGTCTCCGGCACTGTCTGCATTGACCTCCGTACCGATGCCCGGCTCAATATTATAATCCATCTTGATATAACCGACGCCATAATCACGCACCAGGCGGTCGATCACCTCATCCGCATGCGCAATTACCTCCGGATTGCGGAAATCCAGCTGGTAGCGGCTTCTGTCGTAGACCTTTTTGCCGTGGCGCATAAAATACCAGTCATCCGGCACACGGTCCGCCTTCGGACAGCGGATCCCCATAACCTCCAGCTCCAGCCAGACACCCGGGATCATTCCCTTCGACCGGATATAATCCATGACCTCGCGAAGACCGCCCGGAAAACGCTTGTCCGACGGCAGCCATTCTCCGACGCCGTCCCACCAGAATCCGTCCGAATACCAGCCGCAGTCCACGCAGAAATACTCACATCCCGCTTCATGCGCCTTATCAATCAGCGGAATCTCCTTTTCGGTCGTCGGGTCTCCCCACAGACAGTTCATATAATCATTAAAAATAACAGAAAGTGTCTCATTATCACGGTTTTTCCGGCGGATCCGGCGGCGGTACAGCGTCAGCTGCGCACCAGCCTCATCAATATCTCCGTAAACCGATCCGATGCTCACCGGCACACTCGTAAAGCACTCGCCCGGCTTTAAATTCTTCCACCAGTGTGACTGATGCTCCGTCGGCCCACTCAGTTGCAGATACAGATGACCATCCTCGTCACTGATCTCCCAGTACCACGAACCATTATGCTCAATCTGCCAGAACAGCATCGTGTTCATCTCTTTATTTTTCAGGAATCCCATCGGAAGATGCTGCTTCGTCGACCAGTTGCCCGTATTTTCCACACTGATCGTCTGCGAAGAACGCCGCGTCTCATGCGGCTGCGACACCGACATTCCAAGCTCGTCCATCGTATAGCGGCTCCAGAGCAGCTCCTTCTGCCATGCATTGTACGGAATACCAACCTCCAGCTTTTCATCCGGATCCATCAGACCGTCCTTCTCAATGCCCGTCAGTGCAAACGAAGAAACATACTCAACCCCAAGCGGCTCCACACCACGATTCTCCAGCACCGTCCAGCTGCGCACCATCGCGAGCCCATCATAAAACTGCAGATGACTGCACACCGAAAGCCCCGTCGGCTCATCTGTCATCCAAATCTCCAGCTTCCGTCCACTCTCATTGCGGTAATCCTTCCGTTCCTGATACTTCAGACGGTAGCCCGGCGCAGTCCGCACATACTTCGTCCCATGGCGCTCACCCGGCCGGTCCAGTCCCGATACCATCACCTCCGCCAGACGGAACCCCGTAATCCCATCCGCAGAATCCAGCGTGCTTTCCTCAAACGGACACGCCGAAAAATGCAAAAACTTGATCTCCCTCTCATCTGTGACCTCAAACACAAGATTCAGTCCATTCTCATGAAGTTCAAAGCGCTCCATTTTTTCATCCTCCATCTGTCTCATATTTAGCCTATTTTTCCTGACTGTTTACGACTGACTCCGGCAATTTTTTCAGGCTTACCGTCTCCAACGTCTGCAACTGTTGCACCGTCAATTGCCGAAGCAATTCCATTCTCTCTTTCTGTTTCTTCCCCTGATTAATTAAGACAGCATTATAGCTTTCCAAGTTTGCAAGTACAAGCAATTGGTTTAGTGTTGCTACATCTCGCATATTTCCTTTTATAGTTAGGTTTTCATCTTTCCACTGTTTGGCTGTTTTTCCAAACAACACTACATTTAACATATCCGCTTCACTCGCATAAGTATACGCCACCTGCACAGCTGTCAATTCTGGTGGAATCAAAGTTCCTTTGATCACATCGGTATGTATCCTGTAATTTAATTTGGAAATTTCTCGGTTCAAATTCCAGTTTAAAGATAAACGGCTATTCTCATCTGTCTTTAATCTTCTATAATCTTTCATGATATATAATTGAAACTCAGGAGAAATCCAGGCTGCAAAAGACATAGCGATATCACTATGAGCATAGGTACCACCATAACGTCCTGCTTTTGACGTAATTCCAATCGCATTCATCTGTGTAATCCATTTCGTGGGAGTCATCACAAAACGATTTAATCCAGCTTCATTTTTAACCGCCTCGAATTGCACACGGTTAAAATCCGGGTTGTGCAATTCTTCCCAGACGCCTAAAAATTCAATCGTATTCCGATTACGCATCCAGTTTTGAATTACAAATCTTGGATCATCTTCATTTCGATATTATGCAATATCAGTTAATGAGATAAATTCGCTTTCGAAATTTGTTGTATAAATACCAATTTCGATCCCTTTTGCATGAATTGTTTCTTTGATAATTTTCGACATATCCCCCTCCAAATTATACCGTCACTTTCACAATACGATCTATAGCCATTCTGCCAAATCGTCTTGCCTGCATTATTTTATTGAATTGCTATAAGTCCTCGTGAGACCAGAATAAACTTTTTCTTACTTGGCTTTTGTACCTTTTCTCCACTCCCGTACCACCGGCAGACTGCAGTCGACAAGGTCGGCAGTCTGCTCGTCTGTCATACCTTTTGCTAAAAGACGGATTGCAACTTCACGTTTGCCTTCCAAAAGGCCGAGACGCTGGCCTTCCATCCACCCATCATGAAATAATCCCTTCGATACCTTGCACATATAATCGATTCCTCCCCGCCTTCTGCAAATATCCCTCATCCGGCTCTCACAGTTTCCCTGTGTTTCTATTCCCCTATTATATACAAAAAGAGAACATTCGACAACCCTGTTTCCCAAATATATCAAAAAAGAGGGCCATCCTTTCCAGACAGTCCTCTTATCCTTTTACCTGCTATTTTTTACTTCTTTTTCCTCTTTTTCACACCAGCTGCAATCAGCAGAACTACCGCTATGCCTGCCACTGCAAACACCACTGCGATCTGCACGATCGGCGTATCATCGCCGGTGCGGACGTTTCCGCTCGGCGGGTTCGTTGACGGTGTGCCAGGAGGCGTCGTCTGCGGAGTCGTGGTCGGCTCTGTCGTCGGTTCCGTGGACGGTGTTGTCTCAGATTCCGTCTGCGGAGTCGTCTCCGTCTCGGTTTCCGTCTCAATCTCAGTCTCGGTTTCCGTCTCTTCCTCATAGAACTCATTCCTGATCGTTACCGTCTCCTCCGGAACCGTTCCATCCGTCTTCGGCCTCAGGGTAACCTCCGTCTTATCTACCGAAATCTCAAATTCCAAATCCGGCGAATTGTTCAGAACATTTCCATCCTCATCCGTCTCGGCTGCGTAATACGTTCTGCTTCCGCTCGGATCATTTCCGATCGCCACCTCAATGGTCACACTCGTCTCACTGCCGCCGTACATTGCAAGCTCGATCACATCACCGAGCCGCTGCGTATGCTCCGCATCCTCAAAAATCGCCGCATAGAAGACATCATCCGTATTGTATGGCTCGCCATTACGGAATGTCTGTTTCACAAGCTTCAGCTTGCCATAGTAGTAATAATTGTACGGCAGCTCGTAGAACATATTCTTGAATGCAAACTCCGTATGCGGGCGGTCCGGCTCGATCGATACCGTCTGTCCGTCCGGATAAGCAGGAATAAACATCTTGCCGTCCACTTCACCGGAAATCAGCGGCTCTCCCGCTTCATCCGTCTCACACACATAATACGTTTTTCCGGTTTCCAGATTGGAGAAGGTCACAGACGCACTTACTGTACCCTCAAATGCAAGCTCCTTTACACTGGACACACGCTGCGTGCACGCTTCATCCGAAAACAATGCCACATAAAATGTGCCGGTCGCCATCAGAGGAAAATCCGAAATATCCGTAATCGTTTTCGTCACCGTCAGATCTGCCGAGGTCGGCGTTTCCCTCTTATCCACCATCGTAACCGTTGCCGATTCATCCGCCGTGCCGGTCACCGTAAACGGCTCATCCACGGATACCTCATATCCATCCGGCGCTTCCACCTCACAGAGAAAATAGCTGCCGACCGGAATCCGCTTCAGCTCATACGGCTCTGCCGTCGTCGTAAAAAGATACGATGCCGAACCATCCTCCTTACGGAGCACATTTCCATCACTGTCCTTGACCGTCAGCTTCGCACCGGCAACCGGTGCACCGGATTCATCCACCTTGTTGACGACGACCCTGGTCTGATCGTTGACAGCCGTCACGGCCTCGACTTTCCCTGTTTTCTTCTTATAAATACCACCATTTTCAACAACTGTACCAGCTGCCGTAATCGAAAAATAATACGGCGTATCACGCCTGATATAACCGGCCGGAGCCTCCGTCTCCACGAAACGGTAGGTCGCACGAATCAGTCCTGCCACGGCCAGCTGTCCCTGATCATTCAGTTCAAGCCCGGTCTGCACCGGTTCCCAGTAAAACCGTCCGCCCCCGTCTTCTCCGGTATCCACATCCTCCGGAAGCGTACCATCCTCACTGATATAAACCTTCTTATCCAGACGGAACACGGCATGCGCTACCAGCGCTCCCTCATTGTCCACCTTATCAAGAATCACCGCACCATCCGGAATCGTATACTTCGGCGCTACCGCCACATCATACGACAGACTGCCATCCGATTCCGTAAACGGCACCGGCACAAGCACTCTCTGAATCTCAATCTCCGTCAGGCCCTCCGTCTGCACCAGCAGATACCAGCCTGGCTCCAAATCAGTAAAAGAAAGCATACCGGAACCATCCAGCTCCTTCTCTATGCCGATGGCACCCTCCTGCTGCGCAATCGCAGTCAGCTGCGCTGCGATCTCCTGCGTTTTCTGCGCATCCACCAGATTCTCCAGAGAAATGCCACAATCTACAAACACCCCCTGGAACGGATACCTTCCATCCTCATATCCGGTCACCCGGTACAGCGTCATCGCAACACCGGAAGCGCTACGGTCAAATTGGAGCGTAATCGAACCAGATCCCGCCGCAAACACCTGCGCTGCCCCGGCCAGCCACAACACCGCCGTCAAAAACAAGACTGCCAAAAAACCTCTGCCCATTCTTTCTGATTTCAATGCTTCATTCATCCTCTCCCGCCTTCTTCTATCCATTATCCTGTCATCCATTTTCATTCAGATCTCTCCTATCTTCTGCTGCGCACACGGTTCCACACAAACGTGCCAAGCAGAAGCAGTACCAGCAGAATTCCCGCAAGCGCCGGTGTAATAAGTACCGGATCGATCTGCTGCGCATCCGCAGTCACGCGGATCTCTTCTGACTCTTCCAGATTTGCGACACGATGGCCACGCACCAGAAGCCGATGTGAATTGATACCATACGGAGTACAAGTCACCAGCGTACAGTAATCCTTTTCCTCGTCAAACTCCAGCGATGACATATCATTTGGCTCCACGATCAGAATCTGATCCACCTCATACGTCAGCGTCTCATCCAGCACGCGGAGCATAAAAATATCGCCCTCCGCAAGCTGATCCAGATCCGTAAAAAGCTTTGCGGACGGCAGCCCGCGATGCCCTGAAATCACACAGTGCGATCCCTTCCCGCCAACCGGCAGTGACGATCCTTCAATATGACCGATCGCTACCTGCAGAATACCCTCATCTACACCATGATAGATAGGAAGAGATACCTTGATCGACGGAATCTCAATATATCCCATGATCCCGTTGTCGCTGACATTGAGCATGCTCTCATATTCTTCCTGCTGCTCTTCCGTCAGAAACCAGTGATTGCTCCGCGTCTGCAGTTCCTTATTGTACTCCACCGCATCATTCCAGATTTTCTCATAATCCACAGTATCCATCTCCGCCACAGCTTCCGCATAGCCTGCAATCGCCCGTGACTGGTGAAACGAGTTCCAGTAATCACTGATTGTCGGATACAGCAGTAAGGAGATTCCTATCATCAGGGTGACCAAAAGCAGCACCGTAGAAAAATTTTTCCGAATCCATCTCATAAGCCTCTCCTTGCTGTTGTATCAAAAAATGATTCCGTGCACAAGTGCAAATTGCAAAAACTGGAATTATCCACCATGTGTACGGAATCACTCCTTTACCTCCGGGTCAGACGACCCGGAGGTGTGCTGTTACTTATTACTCTCTGTTACATCCTGTTGTTTTGTTTCTTTATTTCCTCAAAACGGAATTCCTTATTTGTTGGCATTCATGCGCTTTTTTGTAACAAGAAGGATACCTGCGCCGATTACAAGGATTGCACCGATTACGTAGAGGATTGTGGTACCCATGCCACCGGTGGATGGAAGGGTGGTACCTTTTTTATTCTCAACTATCGTGCTTAATTCACCTGCCGGGTCATTATTAGAACCTTCTTTTTTAGTTGAGGCGAGAGTAATTACGCCATTCTCTGCCTCTCCCGTTAACGCTGTTAACTTTGGATTATTTGCCGAAATATCATGAGTAGCACTTACTGTAAATATTATAGGTTCAATCGTATTGTATCTAGACGGAGTCTTTGTCTCGCTTAATTTATACACACCATCATCAAGGCCTTTGAAAGTAAAGGTCGTTCCTGCCTCATTTTTTATTACGGCAATAGAAGTCCATGTCTCGTTTCCATCATTATTAAAGCCTTTTTTCTCCAATATGAATTCCGCACCTGAAAGTGGGTTCTTGTTTTCATCCACCTTATTTACATCTAATTTATACGTAAAGACAATTACTGTATCGTCCGGTGTCTTTCCGGTTTCGCCGCCCTGCGCATCATTCGGGTTGTTTGAGTATTCCAGATGCATTGTATTCGGGTTTCCTGCGGAGCCAAGTACAGCATTCTCATTTAAAATAGATTTATATTCTACTGTTATTACACTTCCAGCATGTACAGAAGTAGAAGTAATCTTCTTTAAGTCTGCAAATGTAACATCAAATGTATCTCCATCATCCGGAGTAGTTACTCTATAATATGGTTCACCTTCAGTTGGATTTTCAATCTTCACTCCATCCACAAAAACTTCTACAGTACTTGCCTCAAATGTCAGTCCCGCAGATTCTTTATCATGAAAAACAAATTTATATACATTATAATTCGCATAATCAGAAGCAACTATTCCTTTAAGCTGGAATGGAACTTCATCACCGATATCGTAGTCTGCCGAATCGATCCAATCATTATCATGCGCTGTATTACCGCTATCATTAACATCCTTTACTTTCTTTTCAGAAGTTGGCACGTCTGCCTTGGGTTTGATCTCTACATTTTCCTTTACTACATTTACAATATAAAGTGTATAAGATGCATTCTCATTTTTCTGTGACTCATCTTCGTCCTTAATCAAATAATATCCAACAGGCACATTTTCTAACGCCCTATCACTTGTAACCTTACCATATACTGTAGTTAAGTTCGCATAGTTCTTGATTACAGCAAGTTTTCCTGTATCAGACATAGAATTTACATCTGTCAGCGCTTTCAGTGTAGCACTATCTACTTTACCTCCAACCTCGACACCTTCAGGTCTTTTACCATCCGTTCCCCATTTAACATTTGAAAGAACACCATCTGCATAATCACCCGTAAAAATCTGGTAAATTTCATATGTGTGTCCGGTACTGTTAGTGTAAATCTTATAGCCGCTACTGGTTTCTTCCGCAAACGCCGTGACGCTCATCGCCACTATCATTGCCAGTGTCAGCAATATGCCGACTAATTTTTTCATTTTCTTCATGACATTATTCCTCTCTTTTTTTGTGATTGTTCCGCATACGCGGAACCTTTGTTACCTGTTACATTTTCCTCTTTTCGGGCTTTCGTCCCAATTGTTTCGCGTCTCAGGGAGACCTTTTGTCCTCCTTTCCGCGCTTATTTGACCCGTCGGACCACAGTCCACTGCAGTCATTCCGAAAGTAATCATTTTCGGAAGGTATTGCACAGCCTGCCGCACATCTGCGGCCTGCTGCTTTTATATACAGGAGAATCACTGCCAGCAGCGCCAGCATTGCTCCTCCTATCATATACATACGAGAACCGGAGCCTCCAGTCTCAGGCAGGATGTAGGAATTCTCCTTGTCAGGGATCGTGTTCTTGATGTAGATCGTACCGGTCTGGATGCCGTTATTGGTGTAGACTACATTGTAATTGGATCCGCCGACTTCTTCTACGGTGTAGTAATACGGATTGCCATTTGAATCAGTCGTAGCAAGATCCTTCAAAATCACTGACCAGTTATTTCCCTTACTCAGAACCTTATTTTCTTCAAAGGAGGAATCATAATCTTCCTCGTATTGTTTCGGTGCAGTATAAGAAATACAGTTCATCAATGCTTCTTCTGTTCTTCCTATATCATACGCCTGGCCGTTTCCATTTACATCTACCAATATCTCGCTGTCTTCATATATTGCCTCAGTTGTAATACTACAGCTATAATTTTTATAGTTTAGATTACTCTGTCTGCCTACAGAAGCTTCCTTCCCGTTTATCTTTACAGAATAAAACGTATTCTCAGAATTAGCCCAGCTTACTGTTCCATAAAAGGTAACTCCCGTTCCCCTCTCTATATAAAAATCAGGAAGAACTTTTTGAGGTTTTCCATAAGTGTTGTTGCTGACAAGCGTCACTTTTACTTTGCAGCCAGTCGGTTTTCGTGTACTCCTTCTGACCTTGACCGTTATTTCACCGGAATCCTTCTGCACCTCCTGTCCTTTCGAGTCCACCCACACCTTCTGCACCTTAATGCTGGTTGCCTGGTTTGGAACATAAATGGTTTTGCCATCCTTTCCGACAAACATTACGTTCTCTTTCTTAGCACCAGAAGAGCCTGCACCACTTGCATTCCATGCCTTATCCACTTCTGCATTTGGATTTGAGGTCGGATCCGTGTAAACAAAGTAGTATTCCTTCTCTGTTTTCGCGTAACCAGTCGGTGCTTCTGCTTCCGTCACTCTATACAGTACATTGTACTCAAACCCTTCGCCGCCAACTGCTGCATTCAGCTCCAGGTGACCGTCTTTTGCTTCATAGATGCCAACTTCCTTCCAATTGCTGTCCTTCCATGATTCCAGTTTAAACTTTGCACCATCCAGCAGCTGTGTATGGTTTTTGCTGTCGACCTTATAAATATCGATTCGCTTTTTCTGTACACCTGCGGATGACTGTAGATCCTTCAGCTGACTTTCCTTTTTTGTCGAGAAAATGCCGTACAGCTCTGCCTCATTTGTATATTTCGGATCTGCTGAGCTTCCTATATCCATCGCATACACATAAACCAGCACGCACGGTGTTTCATCCGGAATCGTCAGCGTCATCTGATGACTTGTTTCGTCATATTGCAGGGTGTAATCGCTTGCTGCAATTATTCCACCGATTCCATCTTCCTTTGTAGTATCAAAGTAATACAGCTTTACTGTATCCAGCTCCAGATCCGCTCCCATTCCATTGCCATTCATGGTAAGCGTATCATTCAATGTCAGCTTATCGGAATTCGGATCCAGATCTTTTCCGGCAGGATTGATTCGGATTGTATACTTTACACGATTTGTTTTTCGCTCGGTTCCGTCTGCCTCCTTTTCAACGATCTGCTCTGCTTCCTTTACCAGCTCATCCGTTTTTCGGTTTATTTCTGTTTTCTGCTCATCCTTGCTTCCATTCCATTCTGCGCTGTTCGTATAATACTTCGAATCATTTCTCAGGTCTTTCCAGAATGGGTCATCTGCTATTGAAATCTGATATTGCAGCCCAATGATTCTGCCGGAGGAAAGCTGTGTGTTTTCGTCTCCGTTGTACCCACTCTTTACAGTAATAATCATCTGCTGACCATCCATACGGACTGTTGGCCGATAAGCATCACTGTTGAAATCATAATTTCCTTCTTTCTGGTAATGATACCAGTCATTTCCGTAAAAGTATCCCTGTATCGACCCCTCCACATACGTTGTACCGGAAGGAAGATTATCTTTGACCGTAATCTCGCCTTTCTGGTCTGGTGTCGTACGAAGCAGCAGCCGGTAGGAAATGATTCCTTTCGCCGCATCATAATCAATCTGTGTGGTGTCATCCGTATACCACCCATTTTTCAGAATGGATTTCGTCAGCGGCTTTGGCAATGTATAACTATGTTCAGCCTCCGATGGCAGATTTCCGAGCTCACCTTTATTTTTGAATATCCACGTATCCTCCGGCTTCATTCCGGAATAATCTGCCACGGTCGGATAATCAAAATAGAGACTTTGCCATTCAAATCCGGATGTCTGTTTCGGAGCTGCCTTTACTTCAAATCGCTGCACATGTGTCTGATTGTCTGTTGGCTGCACCACGTTATTATTTGAATCATAGCAGGTAATTGTAATGTCCACATACTGATTATTTTCCAGTAGCGTATCACCAACACCTTTTATCTTCAGTCTCAGGCTCTTTTTGATCGAATCGATCAGTTCAGAAGCATACGCATAATGGTAATCCCCTGTGCTTCCATCCGGCTCCAGAATTGTATCCTTGTAAGTAAAGTCTTTTATTTCACCTGCCGGAAGACTGATATTAGTCTGCCATTTGTAACGCAATGCATTGTTTACGGTAATTTCACTGTCATACCGTTTGGAAAGTCCCCAGGTTCGATGGCTTACCCCCACACCCGCAGAAGAAGAATATCCTTTCCCGTTTTTATCCAGCCTTGCCGTGTTTGTCACCGTCTGATCCGTATCCGGCGCATTTGTCTGATAGATGATCGTATACGTATCTTTCGGATCCTTCATATGGCTCTGATCAAAGGTATATGGGAAGCTGTTTCCTTTTCCAACTACCTCACCGGCGCTGTTTTTTACTACATATTCTCCGATTAAATGCAGACCGGATGGCAGCGGATCCTCCACTTTATAGCCAGTGATGTCCCGCTTGTCCTCGTTTACGGTAATCGTCCAGTTGATGACATTTTCGTTTGTGTCATAATATCCACCTTTTCGGATCATGGACTTTGACACTTCTACGCTGTTCCAGGACCAGCTATTTGAATCACCACTGATTGAACCCGCACTATTTGCAATGCTTCCCTCGCCGGTAGTGGCTGTCGGTGTTACTTTCGCATCGTAGGTCAGTTCATAGGATTCTCCCGGCTCAAGCTTTGGCAGGTTTTCGATCTTGAAAGACTGCGGTGTTTTGCTGGTATCGATGTTTACCGTATATCCAGTCACATTCGTTTGATTTCCCGTCTTGTCTTTTTTTATAATTCTGAAGGTGTCTTTTTTATATTCCCCCTTCATATTTCCATTCTGAAAATGGTCTTCAATGGAAACCGTACCGGATGTTCCATTTACCGTCGAGGTTTTTACCGTGTACGATATGGTTTCTTTGTCTTCACTCAGAACACCCTTCTTTTCCGTCTTAATATCGTACTTGCTCTGTTCTTCCTGCTTCTTGATTGTAATTGTCGATCCAGTACCGCCAAAGGATATCTTTCCATCGCTTCCTGCGTCTGCAAATGTCACAGTTCCCGAGAAATCGATGTTTCCGGTAAACGCATCACCATTTGCAAATTCATCATAAAAGTCAATCGTAATCATACCATCGGTATCAATCACATAGTTTCCAACTGCTACCCCGCCATGATATGCTTTTCCGGTCTGTTTTTCGATTGGGCGCACACCGGACGGCAACTGATAATAAATCTGTTTCTGGTCCGCCGTTATTTTTCCCGATGGAATGCTGTAGTTTAAGGACACCTTTACCTGATCGCCATCATTAAATTCCGTCGCAGCCGTCCACTGACCGTTCTGGATTTTCATGACTGTAGAGTTGGTCAGATACTGGCCAAATTCTACTGCTCCCTGATTAACGGCAGCTCTGGAAATCATCCTTCTTTTTACTTTATTTCCAGCAAAGATTCCGCGTTGTACCACGCAGTAGCTGTCGATTGTTCCATCCTTAAATGCCTCCTCCAGCGCCTCGTCCGTCCATGTACCGGTTTCGGATTCGATTTCTGTCTCAGACTCGATATCGGATTCTGTCTCCGTTTCTGTTTCAGTCTCTGTTTCTGTTTCCGCTTCTGTACCGATTTCAGATTCAGCCTCTATTTCCGTTTCAGTTTCTGTTTCTACAACAGTTTCGCTCTCAGTTTGTATCTCCGTACCTGATTCTGTTTCTGCTTCAGATACTGTTTCACTCTCTGATTCGATTTCTGTGCTGAATTCGGTTTCCGGCTCTGACTCGGCAGCCACTTCCGTAGCGGTTTCAGTCGCAGTTTCTGTTTCCGTCTCAGTCTCTGGTTCCGCTTCTGTTGTGAGCTGAGTCTCTGTCACAAGTTCAGTCTGTGCTTCGGTAGCAATCTGCGTTTCTGCTTCTGTTTCGGTAGCTACCTGCGTTTCCTCTTCCGTTGTATTCTGTGTCTCTGTCACAAGTTCGGTCTGTGCTTCGGTAGCAATCTGCGTCTCTGCTTCTGTTTCGGTAGCTACCTGCGTTTCTTTTTCCGTTGTGTTCTGCGTCTCTGTCACAAGTTCGGTCTGTGCTTCGGTAGCAATCTGCGTCTCTGCTTCTGTTTCGGTAGCTACCTGCGTTTCTTTTTCCGTTGTGTTCTGCGTCTCTGTCGCAGGTTCAGTCTGCGCTTCGGTAGCAATCTGCGTTTCTGCTTCTGTCTCAGTAACTTTCTGTGATTCCGCCTCCGTTGTGTTCTGCGCCTCTGTCACAAGTTCGGTCTGTGCTTCGGTAACAATCTGCGTTTCTGTCTCGGTCTCGGTAACCGCTTCTGCCTCGGTAACTACCTGCGTTTCCGCTTCCGTGGTGTTCTGCGTTTCTGTCACCGGTTCGGTCTGTGCCTCGGTTGCAGTCTGCGCCTCTGTCACCGGTTCGGTCTGCGCTTCAGTAACAATAATCTGCGTTTCTGCCTCTGCCTCGGTAACCGCTTCTGTTTCGGTAATTACCTGGGTTTCCGCTTCCGTTGTGTTCTGTGTCTCTGTTGCAAGTTCGGTCTGTACCTCAGTAACAATCTGCGGTTCGGTCTGTGCCTTTGTCTCACTCTGCGGTGTCTCCGCCGCATAGCAGCTGTCGGTATGCTTATGCTCTTTTTTGCCACAGATCAGGATTTTTCCTGTGTCGTTTGCACTTACGTACTCGACCGGGCTGTTTGGCCATATGACCTCTACCATGCCGTCATGACCGCAGATCAGCTGACGCGGTCCGTCGTAGCAGGCTGCTGTATGTGTGTGCCCCGGCCCTTCTGCAAGCAAACAGGTCAGAACCTTTTCCATCCTGTAGCAATCATCTGTATGTACATGAGCAGATGTCTGCGGTGTTTCAACCGCTCCCTCGTCAATAAGGATTTCACCGTCTGCATTTATGCTGCTTCCCGCACCATCGCCGCAGACCAGTACCTTTTCCCACGTATAGCAGGCATCGGTATGTGTATGTCCCTGATATGCAATCTGTCCGCAGATCAGGTTGGAATCCTTATAGCACTCATCGGTGTGCTCATGCAGACGCACCACCGATCTTTGACAGACGAGGCTGCCGTTTGCATCATAGCAGGACGCATCGTGCTCATGAAGCGCCGCTTTTAATGAGGAAGCATAGCATGCCTTTGTGTGGGTATGCTCCTCCAGTCCGCACACGGTCGGCCGCTCCATCGTAATGGCCGGAAGAATCAGCATGTAGGTGGTCACAAACACCACAACGGCTGCAAGACTCGTTGTGATCCGGTGCCAGATCGATTTATTCTTATGTGCCTGCAAAAATATCTTTGCTCTCTCAAGCAGTGTATGATTCATTTGAGGCGTCTCCTTCCCACTTCTGTTTCTGTATTACATCTCTGATTTTTGGTGCACAAAGCAAAAGCCTGTAATTCACTTTCCCGGCCAAGTGTCTGATTTCATCATCCAGGAAGTGAATCTACAGCCTGTCTTATCTATTCCTTACAGCTATTCCTTACAGCTTTCCAAACGCCGAAAATGGCCAGATCCGAAATACCAGCTTGCCTACGATCTGTTCCTCTGCTACACAGCCCACCGATTTGCTTCGGCTGTCCACAGACACGCTGCGATGATCTCCCATCACAAAAAGCCGACCCTCCGGTACCTGATACGGCAGTTCAATGTCACATTCGCCAAGCGCTTTCTCTGACAGATACGGTTCATCAAGCGGTACGCCATCGACAGTGACGTTTCCGTCCTCGTCTATATTAACCCACTCTCCTGCGCGGGCAATGACACGCTTTACAAGGATTTTGTTGTTGTAATAAAATGCCACGATATCCTGACGCTCAAAGCCGGATTCCTTTAATGAAAGTACGATGTCTCCGTCCGTCAGCGTCGGTGTCATCGATGTCCCGTAAATCTGCAGTACCGGAAGCAAAAGCGTTGCAATCAGGATCGCTACCGCCGCCACTGTAACAAGCACTCCTACCGTACTGCGCAACGTCCTGCGATATCTTTTTTTATAACGCTCTCTTTGCAGCTCCTGCTCCAGCTCTTCAATTGTCGGAACCGTCAGTTCTCTCTTCTTCTTTGCCATTCTTCTCTATACGCTCCAGTGTCTGATCAATTTTGTCTGCCGCCTGCGCAATCCGTTGCGCCTGTGCAAGCAGTTCACTGCGGTCGGCTATCTGATGCTCCAGCTCCTGCGCCCTGGTCTTCAGTGTTTCCAGTTCTTTACTCTGCTCGATCAGCATGGTCAGAAGATCTTCCCTGCTCAGTTTTCTGAGTATTTTCTTGTCCATATCCGTTCCTTTCCGCACCCACAAAACGCGGTTTCGGCTTTTTTATAACTGATTCCAATATCAGTTATTACTCTTTTGTAATTATAAATTATCTGTTAGCTGATTTCAATTCTTATTCCGCGAATGGCTGTTTTCTTTATTTTTTGTGCCTTTCACGTAATTTTTCTGCCATTTAAGATTATTTTTTTCTGTTAAGTAACTTGTTTTTTTAGCAAAAAGGCGTATAGTAGATACGAGTGCAACCGTTTTTTCATGGGAGGAGTTGTGATATTTATGAATTGTAATAATCATTCTGATATGCGTTCCATCGTTCTTCTAATCAATCACAGAGAACGTACTATTTTTATCCGCACGATTATGGCGGCCATGGTAGATGATAAGCTGTGCACCATCTATCTTATTCATGAGGAGCCTGTGCAGCTCTTTCTTTCAGCTGCCGCTCTTATGGATATGCTGCCGAAAAATGAATTTGTCATGATCAACCGCAGCTGTCTTGTTTCTTTACGATATGTCCAGAATATCCGGGATGATAAAGTTTTTCTGACCGATACGCGCAGCTTTCCGATCAGCCGACGCAAAAAGCCACTTGTCCTGCAGGCTTTTCAGGAGTATCTTACTTCCAATGTCCGCACTTCCGATCTGCGTATGTGGAAGCTGGATCTGGCTGCCGAATTTGCCTGCATGGATCGCTCACCGTGGCCTTTCTGTATTTTTGAAATCATCCACGATCCCTCTTCTCCGGCTCAGTATCCGGTATTCCGTTATGCCAACGAAGCAATGGCTGCTCTGATAAAGATTCCGCTGTATCAGCTCATTCATTCAAAGCCGTACATTCTTTTCGGAGAAAATGAACCTGCCTGTCTTCCGGTACTTCTGCGGATCGGTCTGTTCGGCGGTCGTGAACATTTCTCCTTTAAGCTGCAGCCGGGACTGAACATTCATGCCTGCTGTTACCAGCCGCACTATGGCTTCTGCGCCTGCATGATGCTGGATGAGCCGATCTGATTTTCTACTCCTCCACTTCCACCGTCCGTTTTCCCTTCCCGTCCTGTGCGTGAAAGAAATCGTAAACCTGCCGTGCGCTTCTGGCATTCATGGATTCTGCGCCGGCGAGCTGCTCCAGGGAGGCATCGCGGATTGCCTCCAGGGATTTGAAGGTGCGCATCAGTGCCTTGCGGCGCATCGGACCGATGCCTTCGATATCATCCAGGATCGAATGAACCTGTCCTTTGCTGCGCAGGCTGCGGTGGTACTCGATCGCAAAGCGGTGCGCCTCGTCCTGAATGCGTGTGATGAGCTTGAAGCCCTCGCTCCTGGTATCGATCGGGACTTCCACGTTGTTGTAGTACAGGCCGCGTGTGCGGTGAAAATCGTCCTTTACCATACCGCAGACCGGAATGTCGATGCCAAGCTTTTCCAGCACCTCAAGTGCAATGTTGACCTGGCCGCGGCCGCCGTCCATCAAAAGCAGATCCGGGAAACGGCTGAAGCTGCCCATCTCATAGCCCATGCCTTTCTCATCCAGCTCCTGACGTTCTTCCAATCCGTGCTGAAACCGGCGCGTCAATACCTCTTCCATGCTTGCATAGTCGTTCGGACCCTGCACGGATCGGATCTTAAATTTCCGGTAATCGCTGCGCTTCGGCTTGCCTTTTTCGTATACGATCATGGAGCCGACCGACTCAAATCCGCTGATATTGGAGATGTCGTACGCTTCCATGCGCATTGCGCGCTCGACACCGATCAGTTTTTCGATCTCATGTACGGCGCCGATGGTTCGGCCCTCCTCACGCCTGATGCGGTCGCGGTCCTGACGCAGCACGATCTCCGCATTTTCCCGCGCCATCTCAACAAGCTTTTCCTTTGTGCCTTTTTTCGGTACGCGGACCGTGACTTTCTGTCCGCGCTTCTGTGTCAGCCACGCTTCCACTAGCTCATGGTCCTCGATCTCGGTCTCGATCATCAACTCACGCGGCACGAACGGTGTGCCCGCATAATACTGCTTGATGAAGCTGTTCAGGATGATGGCCTTGGTGTCCTGCGGTGCAACGCGCAGATAAAAATGCTCCCGGCCGATCATTTTGCCGCCACGGATAAAAAAGACCTGTACGACTGCATCCGCCGCAGATACGGTATCGTCTGCATCCTCAAGCGCCAGTGCCAGCACATCCTTGTCCTCGCCGTCTCCGCTCGTAATCTTTTGGCGCTGCGATACCTGTCTGATGCTGCGTATCAGATCACGGTACTCGATCGCTTTCTCGAATTCCATGTTTTCGGAAGCCTGATTCATCTTTTCTTCCAGCATTTTTTGCACCGGTCCGTGGTTTCCGCTTAAGAAATCCACTGCATCGGCTACGCTTTGGCGATACTCTTCTTTTGTGAAGATCCCCTGACAGGGCGCATTGCACTGCCCGATCTGGTAATACAGGCACGGCCGCTCTTTTCCGATGTCGCGCGGCAGGTTTTTGCTGCAGCTGCGGATCTTATACAGCTTCTTCACGAGGTCGATCGTATCCTTTACCGCCGTACCGTTCGTATACGGTCCAAAATACCGTGATTTGTCTTTTTTCATTGTACGCGAAAACAGCACCCGTGGATATTCCTCCCCGAGTGTCACTTTGATAAACGGATACGTCTTGTCATCCTTGAGCATCGTGTTGTATTTCGGCCGGTGCTCCTTGATCAGATTGCACTCGAGCACGAGCGCCTCCAGCTCGGAATCGGTCACGATGTATTCAAACCGCCTGATGCGTTCCACCATCTGCAGGATCTTGGCGCTCTTGTTCCGGCTGCTCTGGAAATACTGGCGCACACGGTTTTTCAGGCTGATAGCCTTCCCAACATAGATAATGTCATCGTGTGCATCGTGCATAATATAAACGCCGGGCCGTCCCGGCAATTTTTTTAACTCTTCTTCTATATTAAAAGCAGGATATCCGGACAGTGTCTCGTCCGGCTGATTCTCATGCGTCTCTTCTTTTTTCATGGGCTGCAAATCCCTTTCTTGTCCCTGACTCACTGCCACACATAACAGTCAAGATATTTTTATATTTGTTTCAGATTTCTTTCAGATTTTGGTCACTGAATGGACACAACTTGCCGTTATACTTTCAGTATCAAATAAATGAAGTCAACCAGTACACGGCGCGTCTGTATTGGTTCCGGCTTCGCCAAAAAATTATCTTAACCTTCGTACATAATCATAACAATGACAGTTATCTTATATTCGGTTAAGTTTTCATACATTTTTCTCTTCTTGAAGGGTATCGCTTGCGGTACCCTTCCTCCTTTTTATTCCCGTAAAATTCCTTACCTCTCTGATCTCTTTTCTCAGAACTTCCGGATCTCGTCCTCATCCTCACTTGCGGCTGCGCTGATCGAGCGGATCTCCACATAGTAGCCAAACTGATCGTTTACCTTAATATATACACGATCGCCGATCTTATGGCCCAGCAGCGCTTTGCCAAGCGGTGACTCGATGCTGATCAGGCCGTTCATGGAGTTGCCGCGGACGCTCGTGACTATTTTGTACGTTTCCAGCTCATCGTCATCCTCACAGTAGACTTCCACGGTCTTATCAAGGCCTACCTCATCGTCGGCGGAACGGTCTGAGATCACGCTGGCTGTCTTCAGCATGCGCTCCAGATAACGGATCCGGCTCTCGTTCGCATTTTTGTCCTTCTTGGCCGCATAATACTCGAAATTCTCACTCAGATCTCCGTGCGAACGTGCTTCCTTGACTGCTTCGATTGCATCCTTTCGTACAACCAGCTTCCGGTATTCGATCTCTTCTTCGATTTTCTTTACGTCGCCCTCTGTCAACTGTTCCCGCATGTTTTATTCCCTTCCTTACTCATTTTTATACGGGGCAGAAAATCCTTCTGCCCCGATGCTTCCTTCTGACTATAGCAAAATTTGTAACTGTTCAGAGCCAACCTCCAAAATGCTGCGCATTTCGTCGGTGTGGCGTATCCGCCAAATAAAATTTCAAAAACAGGCTTAAAAATGCAAGCATTTTCCGCCTGTTTTATGAAATTTTG
>Ga0129317_1000361_pt1 | contig 50212 bp, 41 predicted proteins | sample Cm1ome_FD_94430 | JGI IMG/M metagenome (GOLD analysis project Ga0129317, IMG submission 94430) | Eastern black-and-white colobus group fecal microbial communities from Wisconsin, USA - Cm1105 metagenome | ecosystem: Host-associated > Mammals > Digestive system > Large intestine > Fecal | place... | reverse complement strand
CCCTCAAGCGTGTTTGTTTTGACTTGAGGGGCTTGAAATGGGATTTGACAACGTCTTGGACAGCTAAAGGCCGAAATTGTTGATACGGGGTTATTTAATAAAAATTATTTTGGACAGTAGTGGGAAAAACGATGACATCTTCTGTCCCCTCGAACGCACAGGAGAAAAAGGTCGGTGTTGGTGCATATATTGCACTCGCTGTCGCAATCGTCCTTTTCTCTGGCGTCTTTTACAAAATGCCCGAAGCTCAAAAGTGGCTAGGTGCCTTTGACTTTACCACGCTCATCGGCAAATTCGGTACGATTGCCGAATCCAAGAGCAGCTTCACTGGCTCCGGTGGTGTTTCTGCCCGTGCCGGTTTCCTCTTCTCGCTCTCGCTCTTTCCTGGCGTCATGCTTGCGATGGGTCTCATTGAAGTGCTCGCCCACTACGGTGCCCTTCGTGCTGCTCAAGTCTTGCTTACTCCGCTTTTGAAGCCGACCCTTGGTCTGCCTGGTTACACGGGTTTGGCCCTTATCACCGACTTGCAAAGCACGGACGGTGGTGCAGCTTTGACTCGTGCGCTTAGAGACGAAAACCGCATTTCTAAGAAAGGTTTGGTGACGATGTGCGCCTGGCAGTATGCCGGTGCGGGTTGCATCTCCAACTACTACACGACGGTCTCTGCCCTCTTCTTTATGTTCTTGTGCCCTGTTTGGGTTCCGGTCCTTGTCATCTTCACCCTAAAGTTTGTTGGTGGCGCGCTCGTCCGTTTCATTCTTAGCACTGTTTACAAAAAGGATTTTGAAAATGAGCAATGAAATGACCAAAACTGAGTCTAACAACCCTTTTGACATCTTTATCGTCGGTCTGAAAAAAGGCCTCAACATTGGTCTTTACTCCCTGTTGCCTAACGTGTTGATGGCTTTTGTACTCACCTACATCCTCCAACTCTTAGGGGTTATGGACTTTGTCGGTAAGACCTGTGGTGGCGTAATGAGCATCTTCAGTCTGCCCGGACAAGCAATTACTGTGCTCCTTGCCACGTGGCTTTCCTGTGGTGCCGGTGTTGGCGTTGCTGCTAGCTTGGTCGCGGGTAACGTGCTTAGTCAACATGACGTGACGATTCTCGCTCCGGCCTTTATTTTGATGGCTTCTCAAATTCAGTACATGGGACGTCTTTTGGGCGTTGCCGATGTGCCGAAGAAGTACTGGCCGGTCTTGATGCTTAACAGTGTGTTGATGGCCTCCATTGGTATGTTCATTATGCGATTCTTCGTTTAATTAGACGCATGCCACTCTGACTTTGTCATCGAGTAGGCGGTAGGGTTGCCCCGGCCGCCTCTCTTTACATCATACATGCGTTTCTGCAGACCAATTTCAGGCAAACTCTGAATTTAAAGACCCTTCAATCCCCATCTTAAAAGTCGTTCTTGTCATCAACGAGTGATTGCCATTTTTTCTGACTACCAAACAAAGTTAGACTTTGCAGCTTCCCCGTTATCAATCAAAATATCCTGAGCCGTCATTGACTGATTCACCACCGCAACAAAGTACGTCGCGATTTCTTCAACCGTCGCCCACTTGGGTAAAAGCGTCTCATGCATCACTCGAGCCCAAAGTTCGGGGTCATCAATGATGTGCGCATTCATATCGGTTAACACGCCTCCGGGCGAAAGGCTATTGGACGTTGCGCCAAAAGGAGCTACACGAAGTGCCACATTTTTCATGTATGCAATCATTCCACCTTTACTGGCAGCGTATTCCGGAAACTCCGCTCCCGTTTGACCGCTAGCCGATGCAATAAACACAACACTTTTAATTTTGTTCTGAATCGCATAACGTTCAGTGACTCGAATCGTGCCTTTAAGGTTCACATCAATGTCTCGATCGCTATTTTGAACGCCGGCATTATTAACCAATACTTCAACTCCGTCGATCTCGGGTAAGTCGCCTGAGAAAATATCGGTCACAAAATGCGTATAGTGAGCGTGAGAAATGCTTGAAGGCAAAATATCTAAACCGATCACTTCATAGGCGTGCTTTAAAAACTCTTCGGCAATGGCTCTACCAATACCGCAACTGCTTCCCGTTACCATCACTTTCATTACAAATTACCTCGCAACCGGAACAACCTGACCCAAATAAGGCGTTCCGACATTATTTTTACGCCACTTCTCGCTCACACGGTAGCCAAACCAAGAAAAGAGCACTTGACACAAAAGTTCAACCACCATGCCCAAAAGCGCACAGGAAAAACATTGCACCAACGACCAACCGAAAAAGACGCGACTGACCAAAAAGGCAAAAACAAAGTTATCCACGAATTGCGAGAAAGCCGTCGATGTTAAAGAACGACAGAAATACGCAACCGGCCCATTGGGATTGCGTTTGAATGCTCTTCCCACGAAATAATTCAAGAAATTATTCGTAAAAGAGGCAATCATAAAGGCCGTTGCACTGCCGAAAATCACGTACCACGTTCCACCGAAGGTGTTGTTAAGTGCCGTATTAATTAAGGCCTCACCGCCTTCGACGTAAGCTTCTCCCCAAGTGCCTGGAATGATGCTCACCAGAAAGAAAACACCACAAAGCGCCAAATTCAAAAGCGTTGCAAAGATGGATAGTTGCGTCGCCGCCTTGGGACCGAAGTGTTTCGTCAAGACATCCAAAACAAGAAACACAAACCACGAAACGATCATGCCACAATCTAGCGCCAGCCAATCAAAGGGAACGTCAATGCTTTTGTTAGCCATCAAATTCATGGAAAAGACGGCCACAACAAACAATGTAAACGTAACGGTAGGAACCGATTGAAGAAGAAGTTGAAACTCCGCGAAACTTTGACTGAGTTTTTCTCTGTACGAAAGCCTCTCCGTACAACAATAAATGGGGTTCGACAAAGACTGCACCTCAAAACAATTCAATAGAGGCGACAGAGCGGACAAAAAAATAAGGATGCTCCCACAATTGAAGAATCCTTTATTCTCCCGTAGTTTTATTTATAGACAGGATGGTCACGAACTGTCTCCGATATGTCCGCAATTATAATTCTTAAGACTATTAACGTACAACCTTCCTCTATTTTGTATCTAGATAAACGGTATCACAGCAAATCGTCAGATAACAAACCAAACCCTTTCCAATTTTCAGGCACTCCCAAACAGTGCCATAAACTAGGATCAAGCTCACATAAAATCAATTCCTGAACACGGGCAGGCCAAGAACTATCAGGGTTAATAGCCAAGGTTATGTGTACCAAGATTGCAATTATGTTAAATAACCTATTATCTGCCTCTAAACCATTTTGACTCTTTGAGATAGTAGAAAGAAGAGGAACTCTCAAATGTTTCGAACCAATTAGAGGGACTTTGGTTTTCATTCGAATATCCCATACTCTTCCATGATGAGCGCAAATATTACGAATCGTTGTCAAGCTACGTGCTACACCTTCATAAAGTGCAATGTTAGGTAAACAAAAGGTTTTTGCAACTTGATGTTTTACTTTTGTTGACTTGGTATTCTTAACCCATCGAAACAATGAACCAAATGTTAAGCAAGAGACCGCCAACCAAATTGGGGGGCTTTCTGGAGAAATATAGTTTCTAAAATAGTGGTTGATCTCGACAAATGAGGCACTTTTAGCTTTCTGAATTTCTCTTTCTAAAAGCTCTAAACTTTTCTGATATTCCGTGAAATTCTTGAAATTATCTGACTTCAGATGAGGATGCGACCCTGCCTCTTCAGAAAGATAATAAGCCCAAGAAGCTCGAGTAGTCACTTCAAATCTTTCTAATGCCTCTAACAATAACAATCTTAATTTTTGATCAAAAACATATAACGAAATTACCTGTTCAAAAGTGATTCCATTCTTGAAGGTATGAGTTCGACAACCATAGCTGTTAGATGTTTCAAAAACAAAGCAGTAAGAACTGAGTCGGTAATAACCGATCGTTGCAAGGTAGTGTCTAGCTTTATCTGTATTCTCTATTTTCAAGCCTCGTTGCTCTAGCAACTTGACTTGCTCATCTAAATTCTTATGGGGGTTTGAATATATTTGTGTAGACATAAAAAATAATCCCGCGGAGTGAGCATCATTCAACCATAACGATTGAAGCTAAGCTTGCGGGATGTTGTTGGCGCAATGTTAACCCAAAAACTCACCGCAGTCAAGCAACCATTACACAGTTAAATTCTTACCAACATTGAAATCAACTCTCTCGTATTAAATGATCGAATGCTTTCCTGATGACTTATACTTCTAACTAATTTCTAGCCTGAAAAGAAATGGCGAGCCTTATCCTCGGCACTGCATTCAGTTCGCTATGGCTGCTTCGTTCCCGACCTGACCAGGTTAACGACGAATACATGCGAGGGGACCCGCCGAGGCGAAGTTTACCAAACATTCCCTCAAAAGTTCAATCCTCTCCCTCTCAAAATTAAACGCTCACCAGAAAAGATGCCTTAGGTTAAAACAATCAATGCCATAACTGGAAACTTTTATACATACAAATTCGACCAAAATCGTTTAAAGTTTGACTATCGAATTTTTGAACACCTTTGATAGGGGTATATGACTATGAGTAACATTATTCATCTTGACGACAACAACTATGCAGCCGAAGTGGCTCAAGGCGTTGTGGTGGTTGACTTCTGGGCACCGTGGTGCGGTCCTTGCCGTGCTTTGGCTCCGAGCCTTGAAAAGGCTGCTGACGCTTTTGCCGGTCAATTGCGCATTGCTAAATATAACGTCGATGAAGCTCAAGAATACGCTGCCAAATTAGGCATCCGTTCCATCCCGACGTTGGCCGTCTACAAGGACGGTGAGTTGGTTCACCAACAAACCGGCGGCATGGGTTATTCTCAATTAGAAGACTTTTTGAAACAATTCATCTAAAATACGTCTCGCGATGCATGGGGTCGGTCATCGGCCCCATCTGTTTTCTTATCGCAAAAAATCCTTTTTTCAATCACGATCAGTAACGCAGCTTCGGTTTCATACCCTTGCTCGACTTTTCAATTTGCTTTTAGTTATAAGTACTTACGTACTATTTCGTTATGCATCTTTCTGAACTCAAATCCCTGCACGTCTCCAAGCTCCTTGACTGGGCTCTTGAACTTGGCATCGAAAACGCCAACCGTATGCGCAAGCAAGAATTAATGTTTGCCATTTTGAAAAAGCGTGCCAAAGAGGGTGAACAAATTTTCGGTGATGGCACACTTGAAGTGTTGCCCGACGGTTTCGGTTTCTTACGTAGCCCTGAAACGTCTTACCTTGCCAGCACCGACGACATCTACATCTCCCCGTCTCAAATCCGTCGTTTTAATCTCCACACGGGTGACTCCATTGAAGGGGAAGTTCGTACGCCGAAGGAAGGCGAACGCTATTTCGCATTGGTGAAAGTCGAAAAGGTTAACGGCTTACCGCCGGAAAACCTCAAGCATCGTATCTTGTTTGAAAACTTAACGCCCTTGTTCCCGGATGAACACTTGGTGTTGGAGCGCGATATCCGCGGTGACGAAAACCTCACGGGTCGTGTGATCGACATGATCGCTCCGATCGGTAAGGGTCAACGTGCTTTGATCGTCGCTTCTCCTAAGAGCGGTAAGACCGTTTTGATGCAACACATTGCTCACGCCATCACGGCCAATCATCCTGACTGTGTACTTTTCGTTCTCTTGATTGACGAACGTCCGGAAGAAGTGACCGATATGCAACGCACCGTTCAAGGTGAAGTCGTTGCTTCGACCTTTGACGAACCGGCCTCTCGCCACGTTCAAGTCACGGAAATGGTAATTGAAAAGGCCAAGCGCTTGGCCGAAAGCAAGAAAGACGTCATCATCTTGTTGGACTCCATCACCCGTTTGGCTCGTGCCTACAATAACGTGATGCCGACCTCCGGTCGTGTGCTCTCCGGTGGTGTGGACGCCAACGCCCTTCACCGTCCCAAGCGCGTCTTCGGTGCCGCTCGTAACTTGGAAGAAGGCGGTTCTTTGACGATTATCGCTACGGCTTTGGTCGATACCGGCAGCCGCATGGACGACGTGATCTATGAAGAATTCAAGGGCACGGGTAACATGGAAGTTCACCTTGAACGTCGCTTGGCTGAAAAGCGTATCTACCCTGCTATCAACGTTTTGCGCTCCGGCACCCGCCGCGAAGAATTGCTCTTGAAGCAAGACGTGATGCAAAAGGTTTGGATCTTAAGAAAGCTCTTGAGCGACATGGACGAAGTCGAAGCCATGGAATTCTTGCTCGAACGCTTGAAGAACACCAAGACCAATCAAGACTTCTTCGATTTGATGCGTCGCGGCGGTTAATTCGCTCGACTTTGAGGTTTAGCCTCAAAAACGCACATCCCACAAGGCGCCGGAAAATTCTTTCGGCGCCTTGCAATTTATTGAAAAATATCGGATAATTTCGTCCTTCTGTCGGAAACGCAGTTTGGCATGCCCGCTGTAAGACCTTTACTGATAAAGGCAGGTGCGCAAGGCCACTCCAGACGCCTGACTCTTTATTAGGAAATTTAACAATGAAACAAGGTATTCACCCGGAATATCGTGAAGTTGCTTTCTGCGACTTGTCCATCAACAAGACCTTCATCATCAAATCTACGGCTCAAACGAAAGAAACCGTTGAAATTGATGGCGTGACCTATCCGTTGATCAAGTTGGATACGTCTTCTGACAGCCACCCGTTCTACACGGGCGCTCAAACGCGTATCGTTGAAGCTGGCCGCGTTGAAAAGTTCCGCGCCAAGTACGCCAACATGGCCAAGAAGGCCTAATAAACAGTCGGTTTTCCGAACGTTTATTACGAAAAGAGGCACTCCGTTGGAGCGCCTCTTTTTTCATTCCAGCTTAGTTTTTAAAAACTAAATCTTATTTTTCAATTTCTTAAATTGAGCAATCGCCGGCGCCATTTTTGCAGGATCGGTCATAATGATGGGATCAAGCAAAATTTGAGCTTCCTCTTCAGTCATTAAATTCATGGCCAAAACGGCTTCCTTCACCGTCACGCCATGCTTTTCAGCATAGTGAGCCACGCGTACACCTTCCGGGTAACCTAAGGAAGCTGCCACCACTGTCGACAAAGCAATCGAACCTTCGGCTTCTTCTTGGCAACGTTCTCGTTTTGCCTTAATGCCCTCAACGCAATCACGACGCAAAATCACAAGTTCTTCAGAGACTAAACGCATGCTCTCAAACAGGCACTTATAGAACGTTGCATCCCAAACATTAAGGTCCAACTCCCCTTCATCGTAAGCCATGGAGATCGCCACATCATTGCCCACCACTTGATGCGCAATTTGAATCACCATTTCTGGAACGGTCGGATTGATTTTCCCCGGCATGATGGAGCTTCCGGGCGACAAAGAGGGCAACTCGATTTCCATCCAACCGGCACGAGGGCCACAGCTCATCAGGCGCAGGTCTTTACTGATTTTGCTCAAGCTGCAAGCAAGTTCCTTCACTAATGCAGAAAGGCTCACCATCAAATCACTGTTTTGAAAACCGTCAAAGAGGTTATCCATCGGGCGAACCTCTTCACCTAAGTTTTCAGAGATATGGCGGTAAAAGGCTTCCTTCATGCCGGGAGCGGCAGACAAACCCGTACCGACAGCGGTGCCACCCATGACAAGTTCCAGGCATTCCGGACGGATACGCTTAAACTTTTGAGCAGTGCGACGCATTAAACTCGCGTAGCCCCCGAATTCTTGGCCAAGCGTTAAGGGAAGAGCATCTTGCCAGCAGGTGCGACCGACTTTCACCACATCGGCGAATTCATCTGCTTTAACTTCAAACGCTTTTTGAAGGGCTTCGACACCGGCGATGATGCTGTCAATCATCGATAAGCACGCCAAGTGCGTTGCTGATGGAATCGTGTCGTTCGTGGATTGCCCCATATTGACGTGGGTATTGGGATGAACGGTTTCTTGACCTTTATGGCCCGTCATCAATTCATTGGCCATATTGCCCAAGACTTCGTTCATGTTCATGTTAAGGCACGTGTAGCCACCGCCTTGCCACATATCTAACGGAAACTGATCGTCAAAGCGCCCGTCCATCGTCATATCACAAGCCTTGGCAATGGCTTGAGCGATTTCAGGCTTCATGGCGCCGACTTCGGCATTGGCTTGAGCGCAAGCTTTTTTGATTTGTGCCAATGCGCGGAAAATTTCCGGGTAAAACACAATGGGCATATGGGCTGCGCCCGAGACTTTCAGCATTCGATGGGTTTGAATACCGTAGTAGCAATCGTTGGAAATTTCCATTTCCCCGAGACAATCTCTTTCGATGCGAGTAGACATGTTCGCTCCTTGCGAAATTTGTTTAACTCACACTATTGTGAAGCTCGACTTTATTGATTGCGAAAATTATTAGAGAAACTAACGCACAAATTAAGAATTACTTAATTAAAGACACACTTTGTACCAATGTCGAATGAATGCGCTTAAGTTGGGGCAAGATTTGAGTCTGCATAATCTCAGCGTAATCATGAGCAATCTGATCGACCAATGGGCGGAAACCTTCGGATTGCGTCAAGACGTATTGTTGACGAACGAGATTCACATCCGCTAAAGAACGAATGGCGACACGGTCGGCAAAAGATAACCCCATAAAGAGATTCGTTGCCGGCATCAACGTCCAACCTTGACCTTGAGCAATGAGCCCCAACAACGTGGAAGATGATTCCGCTTGAAGGGCTCGAGAAGCTTCAAGACCCAAAGTTCTCAGAAATCGTCTGGTCAATTGATTGTCCCAAGAGCTTGGGTTGTAGGTGAGATACGGTAAAGTATTGGCAAAAGCGATCAATTCTCGCTTTTCTTTGGGTAGGTCGCCCTGTTGCTGAGGTGCAATTAAAAGAAATTTTTCTGAGAGTACTTGTCGACGATAAATGTTATCGACATCGGGAAAGGACACGGGGCCAATAAAAATATCAAAATTATCCTGCAGAAAACCTTCTGAGAGGCGATGCGTCATCGCGGTCGTCACGGTGATGTTTTGTACTTTTTTGCGAAGCAGTGGCAAAAGCCACGGGATGATGGTGGCACTTACGGACTCTGAGACACCTAATCTCAAGCTTGGGTAAAAGTCGCTTCCAACAAGCACCGACTGCTTAAGCGCTTTAGCATTTTCAACAATCGTGAGAGCGGACTTGAAAAAGTTTCGACCTTGTAGCGTCACGCCAATGGGTCGCACAGAACGATCAATGAGTACTACCTGATACTGTTCTTCTATCGCTCGAACGGCTTGAGATACGGACGATGGTGTCACGCCACACTCTTTTGCAGCGTCTTTAAAACTTTTCGTTTGAACCAGGGCCACGTACATGGCCAAAGCATTGATGTCAGGAAAGGTTTTCATTTCTATCGTCTCGTTTTTGTGACTTTACCAATGCATATTACAACAATGTTTGATTCATAAGTTTTTCTAATAGCTAACCCTATGAAAAATCAATACTTCTTTCATAATCGAAGATTTGCTATTACAAATCAAGTCGTAAGCATATTGCTTACATCGATTATTCAACATCGATCCTTTTACTGTGCTTAGGTCCCGATGTGTGTATGCATATCGGGACTTTTTCAAAACGCTTGAACAAGTCTTAGGAGAAACTGCAATCTGAGGAAAGAAATATCGCATTTGCCGTAAAAGTTGTAAGTGACATTGTCCTTTAACGGTTTCGTCTTTCGTGGAAATTGAGGGGTAGAAAACCTCATTTGTTAACGACTACAGCTTTAGACATGAACATGCGAAACAAAATGTTCTGTTTTCTGTAACTCATTGGAAACAATTAAAAAAATCGTTCATTGTAGAATCATTGCCATCCCTAATCTGTCGTAAATGAGCCTCTGAAACAGTGACTAACGAAACCTCTTCGTTAATCATTACGACATCTCTGACAAATAAAGGTTGCACCCATGAAAAATAAGACTTCTGATCCCTCGTTGAACTCCATTTTCTTTAATCAAAGCGCCAGAATCTTTTATGCCGTTTGTGTCTATCGCAGTTTCACGGAAGCCGCAAAACAACTCGGTATTACTCAATCTGCCGTTAGTCAATGCATTGCCAATTTGGAAAAACAACTCCAATTTGATCTTTTTGATCGTTCCGTACGTCCTTTGAGTCCAACGCAAGAAGCCATAGCCCTTCGAGATCAAATCCTTCATCAAATTGGAGAAATTGCAACAACGCTTGATGCCATTCATACCAAAAATTTCATTCAAACTTCCGTGAGTATTGGTGTTATTGAGTCGATCGGTCGAGTTGTTGGCCCTGAAATTATCTCCGGATTAGTCAATCAGGGGCGTTATGTGGAACTTAGAAGCGGTACTTCAGATCACCTCTACCAGGAACTTTTAAAAGACCGTGTTGACTGCATTATCGCCACCGGTCATCATTTTGATGCCGAAAATTTGGAACGTGAACTGATTTACACGGAACCTCACATCGTCATGATGCCCAAGACGCTTGTTAACTCTCACTTCACTTGGACTTGGGAAAATTTAAATTTCTGCGGTCTTCCCATGGTGAGATACACGAGTAACACGGGTTCTGGAGAACAGGGAGAAAAAATCCTGCGACACGCCAATTTAAATCTCCCGAAACGATTTTCTGTTGATGATAACCAATTGGTTTTTGCGCTTGTCGCTGCGGGCATGGGATGGTGCTTGACTCAACCGATTACCGCCCTTTTAGCCAAAGATCTTTTAGACCGGGTTTCCCTTATTCCTGCGCCGGAACCTTGTACAAAACGTAAGGTTTATGTCGTTTGGAAAAAAGACATGCCTAAAGTATTTGTCGATGAACTCAAAGTGATTTGTCGTCGAGCGCTTATTGATCAAGCGGTTCCCAAAATGACCGAAATGATTCCTTGGACAGAAGGTCAATTTCGATTTGAATAAGTTCCGAATCATTAACGCAACTAAGGTCTCGATATCAGCATGACTTATAGTTGACACAAGTTGCTGTCATTCTTAGATAATGAAATAAAGAGAAAACTCTTTTTCATTGATAGTTGTCTAGGGAGGAAAATAATGGCTGAAAAGATTCATCGCGGTAAGATCAAAGGCGCACCTGACCCGCTCGTAGTCAAATATTTGATTGAACCAGGCATTCGCAACGACATCAAATATCGTTTTCAAGCCTTTTTGGACTGCAATAAAGCCCACGTATTAATGCTTGCAAAGCAAGGTATCGTCCAAAAAGAAGTCGCTCAAGCCATCCTGAAATGCAATGTCGATATGGCCTTGATGGGAGAAACTCCAACCTTTACGATTGAGCCCGATCGCGAAGATTTTTATTTCAATTTGGAAGCCTATCTGATTGAACAGGTTGGGATTGAAATCGGTGGACAACAGCACACGGCCCGCTCTCGCAACGACCTCTATGCTACTTGTGCTCGTTTGTCTGTCCGTCAAATTTATTTTGATATCTGCCACTCTTACAACCGCATGCGTCAAGCGATTATTGAAATGGCAAAAGCGAATCAAGATGCTGTTTTTGCGGGCTACACCCATATGCAACCGTCTGAACCCATTACTTTTGCCCATTACTGCTCGGCCATTTTAAATGCCATGGACCGCGATTATCGCCGACTGGCTAACGCCTACGAAGGATTGAACATTTGCCCTTTAGGGGGCGGTTCCATGGGATCTACGACTTGGGCTATTGACCGACAATACACGTCTGACCTGTTAGGGTTTGATAAACCGATGGACAACTCTATTGACTGTGTTGCTTCTCGAGATTTCGCAACAGATATTCTTGCAGCTCTTTCTATTTCAGCCAATACCATCAGTCGTTTCTGCCAAGACCTCTATGTTTGGTCAACGCCCGAATACGGCTACATTGAAGTCTCTGACAGTTGTGCGGTTTGCTCCTCGATCATGCCTCAAAAGAAAAACCCTTGGGTACTTGAGCGCATTAAAGCTAAAGCCGCTCACATCGAAGGGTTCTTTATCAGTGCATTAAACGTCATGAAAAGTACCATTTATTCTCACAGCGAAGAAGTCTGTGGCGAAGCCGCTACTTACCTTTTCCCAGGTCTAGAAGAGATGAAGAAAATGTGCGAACTCATGGAAATCAGTGTCAAAGGAATCAGCGTCAAAAAAGAACGCATGCTAACAATGGCACAAGGTAACTTCTGTACCGTTACGGAATTAGCCAATGACTTGGTTCGTCATGATCAAATCAGCTTCCGTATGGCTCACGATATTGTTGCAGAAGTGGTTGCCTACATGATTGAACACAATAAGAAAGCCAATGAAATTGGTACTGAAGTCGTCAATCCTATCTTTATGAACTTGTTTGGTCGTGCAACAACCATGACAGACGAAGATGTTCGTAATGCTTTAGATCCAGTGAAAATTGCTTATGCGAAAAAATGTGTTGGAGGCACGGCGCCCGAAGAAGTTTCTCGCCAATTAAGGCTAAGTCAACGCCATCTTGATCAAGACAAAGAAGAATTGTCAGAGCGTGAGAATAAAGTTTTAGAAGCCAAAAAGAAGTTAGAAAAAACTCTTCAAACCTTTATTGCTTAATTCAATTTTAGCTTCAGCTCCTCGCCCTGCCCAAAAAGCAGGGCTTTTTGTTCGTTCAAAAACCGAAGAAAATTATTGTTTTATATCAATAGGTTAACGATCAAACAATCAAACCATTAATAATAGTTATGCTCAATCGTAGGCGTACCTAATATCACTGTGAATCAATGAAGTCCCTTGTCAGAATAGGTCTATGTCAAATTGGACAGACAATGACCTCGACTCTCTCTTCTCTTCCTGAGCTGTTGTCTTATCCAAGAAGACATATTCCGGTTATGTCCTATTTCATTGAGGACATTTCCGGTCATGGCAGTCACTAATCTTTAGTGATTTGGTTAAGTTAACTAGGGAGTAGTCGCCCTATTGGACAATACCATTAGTGCGGCCTTTGTAACTTTATGACGATCTTGATTGAATTTATTATTCTGTTCGCAGCCATATTGATCGGCGTGCGTTTCGGTGGAGTTGCTCTAGGGTTCTGGGGTGGTTTAGGTTTGGTCGTTTTGGCCGTCGGTTTTGGCGTTTTCCCAACAGCACCTCCGATTGACGTAATGTTAATCATCTTTGCCGTATGTATGTGTGCAGCCTGTATGGAAAGCGTGGGCGGTCTTGACATTCTGGTTCGCATAGCCGCTCGCATCATTCGCAAAAATCCAAAATACGTTGCAATTGTCGCTCCTGTTGTCAGCTTCTTCTTAACGTTCTTTGCTGGTACTGGCAATGCTGTTTATGCCATTCTTCCTGTGATATATGAAGTTTCATATAACGCAGGCGTTCGTCCAGAACGAGCTATGGCAGGTGCTGCAGTTGCCGGTCAAGTTGGTATTACCGCTTGCCCGATCTCAGCAGCAACCGCTGCCATGATTGGTTTATTAGCCCAAAATGGTCATCCGGAATTAGGACTTGGAGACATTTTGATGATCACCTTCCCGTCTTGCTTGATTGGCGTGGTGTTGGCCTCCATCATTTGTATGTTTCGTGGCAAAGAACTCAAAGACGATCAAGCTTATTTAGCTCGCATCGAAGCAGGTGAAGTCACGCCTCCCACACCTTTTGAAGAAAAAGAATTACCCAAAGAAGCTTATATTTCCGTCTTTATCTTCTTTGGTGCCATTCTTGTCATCGTAATGGCGGGGTTCTTTCCTGAATTACGTGTTTTACCGGGGCAAACGAAAGCGGTCGGCATGTCTTTGGTCATCGAGGCCATCATGTTAGCGGCTGGCGCTATTATGTGTGCCATTTGTAAGCCAAATGTTGCCAAAATTGCTAAAAGTCCTATCCTCAATGCCGGTATCGTCGCACTAGCGGCCGTCTTCGGTATCGCCTGGATGTCGGATTCTTTCATCACAACCAACCGTGAGTTCTTCATGGAATTTGCTGGTCAACTCGCCCAAACGATACCGCTCTTATTTGCTGTTGTCCTTGCTGCCATGTCTGCTTTGTTAGCCAGTCAAGGTGCTACGACTCGTGCGGTTATGCCGTTGGGATTTGCACTCGGTATTCCGCCTATGCTCTTAATCGCGATGTTCCCAGCCGTGAACTGTTTGTTCGTACTCCCCACTTCTGGTCCTGCTTTAGCCGCTGTCGCTATGGATCGTTCGGGAACAACGAAAATTGGGAAGTTCGTGTTTAACCACTCGATGCAAATTCCCGGTCTCTTAATGGCAGTCATTTCAGTAGCTACGGCTTACCTGCTGGTATTAATGATTGGCTATTAAAAAGAATTATTTAATCGAATAATCCCCCAAAGGCCAGTCAAAACAATTGTTTTGGCGGGCCTTTTTACTAAAGAGAATAAGAATGAATCTTTTACATCGTATTGCTGAGAACGCATTCTTTAGTGTTGACAATCGTTCTTATTGGCAGGCCAGACATTACGGTTTGGATTGTCACTTATTTCAGTGTCTTTCGAAAACTTCAGATGACATTCACGGACAAATCTTATTGCCAAAAACCAATGCAATCAAAGGGACTGTCTTTTATTGTCACCCTGCAATATTTAATCTTGAGTTCAATCTGCCTCAAGTTGCTTTTCTTTGCCAAGAGGGTTATCAGGTTGTTATGTTTGACTATGCCGGTTGCGGTCAAAGCTCGGGAAAAACTCAACTTGATGGACTTTATACAGATACTCAAGCTGCTTTTGATTGGTGGAAACAAAGTGACTATTTCTCCCCTAAAGTCGCATTGTTTGCTCAGGGCGTTGGTTGCGATGCCGCACTACAACTATACGAAGAAGAGTCAGATTTGATAGATGCTCTGATTCTCGAGTCGCCTTACTGCACAAGAAAAGGTTGGATTATTGACCGCTGGGGACCGTTTTTGGGGCATATCGCAGCTTCACAACTCATTACCTTTACTCACGAACCTGCCGAGATTATCTCGAATGTTAAAGTCCCGCTATTGCTCATTTATCCAGAGCACGATCAACATACGCATAAGTCTGAAAAACAAGCGCTCCTTAAACTTATTCCGCCCACAACAACGATTTGGGATATTCCTAAGAAAAAATTTCTACAGACCTTCGGTGACAAAAGCAATGAATGGCATGAACGACTAATTCGATATTTAAGCCAAAAACTCCCCTAACTTCTTAGCGAAACGAAAGCACGCATGTATTTTGTCATTTCTTAATGACAAAACTCCCAAATTCAACCAAGAATTTGGGAGTCTGAACTCATCGACGATTAAGAGTTCACTTCTTTAATTGGTGTTTAAGTTGACCTTTCTTTTCACGTTCTTTGGTAATAAAGCCCATGAATGCCAACATGGTCATTGCACCTAAACGAGGCGTGATACCAGTCGGGTCATATTGCGGAGCAACTTCAACCAAGTCAAAAGCTACAACATTGCCCATCTTGGCGATGCCTTCCAAAACATCCGTGACAAAGACGTAATTCAAACCGCCAGGAGAAGGAGAACCAACACCAGGAGCCGTACTCATATCGTAACCATCAATATCGATGGTAACGAAGTAGTTCTTAGCCTTCGGAATATGTTTGAGTACTTCTTGAGCACCCATTTCCAAAGCTTTGCGAGCAGGAATAACAACAGAGCCGTAGTCGTAAGCAGCTTGGAAGTCTTCGCGAGTGTTACTACCCAAACCGCGCATACCGATTTGACACATCTTGGAGAAGTGCGGCATTTCAGAGATCATGCGCATCGGACTACCGTTCGTGTAGGTACGCATACCAAAGTCTAAGTGGGCATCAAATTGAATAACGCAGAGGTCGTCATACATATCCAATGCTTTAGCCGTCGGAATCGTGACAGAATGGTCACCGCCCATCATCACGGGGATGGCGCCCTTAGAAATGATTTTGCGAACAGCTTCTTCGACGTTAGCAAATGACTCCATGAAATACATCGGATCCATGTCCACGTCACCGGCGTCCACAACTTTTACAGGAGCTTCAAGGTATTGTTCCAAACGTTCCGGATCCCAGAACCCTGCACCACCTCGGCCATAATGGCAAGACACTTCACGAATACGGCGAGGGCCGAATTTACAGCCACTCAAATAGGGGGCACCCATGTCGTAAGGAATACCCATCACGCAAACGTCGACATCATCAAGGTCGTCAAGGTTGGTACAAATCGGATATTTCGCAAAACTGGCAATTCCGGTAATCGGAAGGTTATGAATCGTTTTAGGCATAGTCCTTTTTCTCCAATTCTTTTAAGAGATTGAAAACAAAACTTTTTGTTTTCATTCGGGATGGGATATTAGATAAGTAATTGAGGAGAGAAAAAGACTCACAGGTTTTGCTAATTCAAGTCATTAAAAGAACTAATACTCATTTCAAAGCATAGAAAAATTGTATGAATTCCCAAACGGGTTAAGACAAAAATTTAGGGGCATATTTCACCCTAAAACCTTAACGAAATTAAAGCTTTTTGCTAAAATGTATAAGTTTAATTGAAGCCAATTTTTGCTATGTTTGAAGAACGTCCGTCACCTGTTGTTGCCCGCGCCGAAGCCGCTCGTAAGCTGCCTCGAACGGCCTTACTTACCCTATTGATTGTTTTTATCATTCCAGGGTTGATTACTCGTGACTTTTGGAATTCTCAAGAGTTAAGCAGTTTTGCGGTTGCTTTGACCATGGCTCAAGGCTCCATCATCGATTGGGCGCTTCCCAATATTGACGGTTCAGCCTTTTATGCTGCCGGCCCCCTATCGGCTTGGTTAGCGGCCATATGCATTAAGCTCTTTGGTTGGCTCATCGGCGCCGAGTCGGCTTCGCGCTTAAGCGTTTTACTTTGGTTTGCTTTGGCAACAAGCTCCATTTGGTACGGCACGTGGTATTTGGCTCGACGCGGTGAAGCTCAACCCGTTGTGCTGGCCTTTGGCGGTCAAGCAACGCCCAAGGATTTCGGTCGTGTTGTGGCCGACGGCGCTTTATTGCTTTTTATCGCAACCTTCGGTCTTTTTATTCCGTTACGAGAACTTGCTGTTGACACGGCACTCTTGGCCATCTTCTGCGCCTACTTCTTCTCGTTGGCATACTCATTGCATCGCCCAAGCCTTGGCCCCATCTTAACGGGGTGCGTGATTGCCGCAAGCGTCTGGACGGCGGACTTTGCCACGGGCCTTGCATTACTTATCATTGCCCTTTTAATTCACGCTCGTGTTCACGCTTTTGAGCCACCCTTTATCGTGCGAGCCAGCACGGTTCTTTTGGTCTCCGTCGGTCTTTTCTTTGTTTGGCCGATTTTTGCCGTGGGTGTCGCTATTGAAACGGTGGATGCATGGTTTGACGGTTGGTGGGCTACTCAGCTTGAAATGTTTAGCTTCATGACCCAAACGCAGTTGCAACACGCGGGCCGAGACTTCTTGTGGTTCTTGTGGCCTCTTTGGCCCTTTGCCTGCTTTGCTTTGTACGCTTTCCGCAAGCAACTTAATCGCACGCATATTAAGTTACCCCTCTTTATTTTTGTGGGACTTTTCATTTCGACCGTTCTTTTAGACGTCTCTGAAAATCGTTTCTTGATGACGTTAACGGCGCCGATGTGTGTGTTAGCCGCCTTTGGTTTGATGTCCGTTCATCGTACTTGGACCAACGTTTTGGATTGGTTCTCGGCTTCTGTTTTCACTTTAGGCATTGCCACCCTTTGGGCTTACTATGCCGCATGGCACGCCGGTGTACCGCCAAAGATGGTGAAGTCCATTACGAATCTGGCTCCGAACGCAGACCCCTTCTTCCATGGTCTTATCTTTGTGATGGCTTTCGGTATCACACTTTTGTGGATTGCTTTGGTTTTGTGGCGCATGAACCGTCACACCGTTGTAGCATGGAAGGGCCCGTGGATGGCTGCCACCGGTATTACCACGTTGGCTGTCTTATGCGTTTACCTCTTTGGCCCTGCCATCGATGACGCTCGAAGCTATCGACCGATTGCTCAAAAAGTAGTGGCTGACTTTGAAGCGGTTAAAACGAAAAATGCCTGCATATCATCTGAGTCGTTGAGCCCAACCGAACGCACGATCTTTACCTACTACGGTGTACCGTTGTCGGAGTCTGATCGCTGTCAGTTCCATTTTGAGTCCCAAATCAAAGCTGCTTCTTTGGTTCCGACCAAAATCATTAACACCTATTCTCGTCCTCGCGAACCTGAGCGTTTTATTTTGTTGAGAGATTAATGTGACGCACCCGTTACCTGAACGTTTAACGCCACCCAATATTTCCCTGCGAGCCATCTGTAAGCTCGCAGGTCCTATTTTTGTAGCCAACATTGCCATCGTGGGCGGTGGCACGATTGATACCGTGATGGCCGGTCATTTGGGCCCTGATCACTTGGCGGCGATCGCCTTGGGCCTTGCCTCCATGATCATGGTTTTCATGGGCTTGGTCGGCATTTTGCAAGGGATGAGTCCTTTGGCAGGTCACCATTTCGGTGCCCGTCAATTTGAAAAGATCGGTTTTGAGCTTTCACAATGTTTGTGGCTTGCACTCATCTTGTCTTTGATCGGCATGCCGATTTTAGGGGCCACCGATATTTGGACGGGTTTGGCTGAGGCGCAAGGTGAAGTCAAGCGCATGGCGGCTCAATACTTAACGATCAGTATGATCGGTTTGCCAGCTGCCTTAGCAGGACGCGCTTTTATTTCGTTAAATGCGGCAGTTTCTCGCCCCAAAGTCACGATGTACGTGAGTTTGGCCATGCTCTTTTTGAAGGTACCGTTAAACGCCATCTTTATGTACGGTTGGCTTGGCTTTGATGCCATGGGCGGTGCAGGCGCTGCCATTTCCTCCACGGTCTTAACTTACATCTCTGTTTTGGTGTATTTGATCGTTTGGAAGCGAGACAAGTACTACGCCAAGATGCGTTGTGCGCATTTTTATTGGCCGCAACCCAAAGCCATGTGGGCACAGCTCAAAATCGGTATTCCGATTGGCTTATCCACTTTCTTTGAAATTAGCTCCTTTACGTTGATGGCCATTTTCATTTCCCGCTTTGGTGCCGTGACGGTGTCCGCTCACCAAATCGTGGCAAACATCACGTCCTTGGCCTACATGTTGCAATTGGCTATCGGCATTTCCTGCACGGTTTTGGCTGCCCAATGTTTGGGAGCCGGCTGGGCAAGCGTGGCTGAAAAAGCAACGCACCGTTGCTTAATCCTTGCCGTCATTACGTCGTCTTTGGCGGCTGCTACCCTTTACTTCGGTCGAGACATGATTTTGCATTGGTACACCTCTGACGAAACCGTGATTCAAATTGCAGCCTCTTTGATTTTGTTTGGTGTGTGTTACCACATCTTTGATGCCATGCAATGCGTAAGCGCCTTCTCACTTCGTGCTTATCGCGTCACCTTTGTACCGATGGTGATTTACGGGGTTTTGCTCTGGGGTATCGGTATTATCGGGGGCTACTACATGGCCTTTGATGCAACGCCCTTCTTCGAAGCGCCACTTAAAGCCTATGGCTTCTGGGGGATGGTGGCTTTAGGCTTATTCTTAGCCGGTAGCGTTTTAACGGGCCTGGCTTTGTGGGTCGCTCGTACCCGAGCCAAAGAAGACGAACACGTCTCACATGCTCACATTTAATTGAGTACTATTTCAACAACCGCTTTCGAGACTTTCGGAAGCGGTTGTTTTCTTTTGATCAACTCAAACACAAACTCACACAATTTTCCTCTTATTACCCGAACCTCATGTCGTATACTGAAAGAAAATCAGTGTTTCTAGGAGGGTCTTATGAGCGTGCAACAAAATCTTATTGCAGGTGTCTGCGTCGCCGTTGGTATTGCTTCAGTGGGCTTTACATTAAAAGCAGGGATTGATCACTTTGTCGAACGTGATCGCGTCGTCACCGTTAAAGGCTTAGCCGAGCGCGATGTCGCTGCCGACTATGTCATTTGGCCCGTCACCTTCCGAGTCGCCGGTAACAACCTCTCGACGCTTTACGACCGCGCACAAAACCAATCCAATATCATCAAAGACTTCTTAGTTAAAGAAGGGATTCCGGCTGAAGAAATTTCCATGGGGACGCCTCGTGTGACCGACTTACATGCCGATTTTTACGGCACGACGTTGCCACCGGAACGCTATCGCGTGGAAATGGTTTTGTCTGTGGCCACAAAAAATGTTGACTCGGTGCTTAAAGCCATGGTCAATCAAACGGAACTCATTCGCCAAGGCGTGATGTTTATCAATAACTATCGCACGGAGTTCTACTATAACGGTCTCAACTCCATTAAGCCTGAAATGATTGAAGAGGCAACGAAAAACGCCCGAGCAGCCGCTCAAAAGTTTGCTGAAGACAGTGACAGCACCTTGGGTAAGATTCGTCGAGCCAATCAAGGTCAATTCTCAATTTATGACCGAGACAGCAATACGCCTCAAATGAAGCGCATTCGTATCGTGACCACGGTGGAATACTATTTGAAGGACTAAGCTTTGCGGATCGCCTCTAAGGCCACGGCATAAGCATCTTCAACGAAGGGATCAATGCTGATTAAATCCGGCATTGATCTCATCCACGTTAATTGGCGCTTGGCCAATTGTCGAGTGGCGGCAACGCCCGATAAGAAAAAGCGATCTTTATCGCACTCACCCAATAAATAATCAATCGCTTGACGATAACCCACTGCCCGCATAGCGGGGGCTTCACGCACAAAGTCAGGGGACTTCATCAACGTTCTGACTTCATCCAAAAAGTCAGCATCCAGCATTAATTGGAAACGCTTTTCAATGCGTTCGTGCAAAAGCGCACGATTGGCAGGCATTAGGCCCAACGTCAAAAATTGATAAGGGCATTGAGAGATTTTTTGGGCTTGATAGGTCGACAACGGTTGACCCGTTTGACGAAAAACCTCCAACGCACGAGAAATACGTTGACTGTCGTTAGGATTTAAACGAGCTGCGGTGACCGGATCGACTTTTGCCAATTCTTCATGCATGGCTGGCCAACCAATTTCTGCCGCGCGCGCTTCAATCTCAGCACGTACCACCAAATCCGTGGAAGGCATTTCGTTTAAACCTTCTTTGATGGCTTTGGCATAAAGCATCGTACCGCCCACAATTAAGGGCAACTTTCCACGCGCTTTGATGTCTTCAATTTTGGCATAGCAGTCTTTAACAAAGTCCGCCGCATTGTAGGTATCAAAAGGATCACGAATGTCGATTAAGTGGTGGGGCACACCACCCATTTCCTCTACCGTTGGCTTGGCGGTACCAATGTCCATGCCTCGATAAATCAAGGCCGAGTCAATGGAAATCACTTCGGTATTTAACGTTTGAGCCAAACGCACGCCTAAGGCGGTCTTACCGCTTGCCGTGGGGCCTAAAATCAAAACAGCATCCACCACGACTATTGGCCTCGCATAAAAAGTTTATCTAAGTCGGCCATCGACACTTGCACCCAGGTGGGACGACCGTGATTGCATTGGTCTGAGCGCTCAGTTTGTTCCATTTGACGCAAAAGCGCATTCATCTCTTCAATCGAGAGTTGTCGATGAGCACGCACGGCACTGTGGCAAGCCATCGTGGCCAAAATTTCGTTGCGACGCTCTTGAATCAAACTCGATTCACCGAACTTACGAATATCGGCCAAAGTTTCTACCACCAAGGCTTCGCCCGTGCGATTAATGTCGCCCGACAACACCGCCGGCACCGCTCGCAAACGCAAGTGCGTGGGTGAGGCGCATTCCAAGTCCAACCCTAATTGCAATAAAAGTGACTGATGGTCTTCAAAAGTGGCGATGTCTTCTGCCGTTGCTCTGAAAACTAACGGAATTAACAATTGTTGAGTGGCGAGCTTTTGCGCATCCACCTGACGCTTGAGCTTTTCATACACAACGCGCTCGTGCGCTGCGTGCATATCCACTAACACCAAACCGTGATCATTTTCAGCCAAAATGAAAATGCCACCCACTTGCCCCAAGGCCCTGCCTAAGGGAAATGCCAAATTCTGATGATCGGGATCGACCGTCTGGGTCTCCCCTTCCCGAATGGCTTTAACCGTATCCGGAATCATTCGAGAGGACGTTCCTTTCGTTTGATAAAAGTCGAGGTAACGATCTAAATGAGAAGGCTCGTAAGCAGGCGCTTTTGTCGTCTGCAAACCAAAGGAAGCACTTGCAGGATAAGAGGCTCCGGCCGCAGGCGTTGATAAATTCAATCGATCTTGCGAAACGTAGGTCATCCCCATGGTGGGCTTAGGCGCCTCAGCTGTCTCCGTTTCAGCCTCTGAAGTTTGCGATTGAGAGGCTAACGCGGGGGCTAGCGCATTTTGCACAGCGTGCATCACAAATTGGTGAACCCATTGACTGTCACGGAATCGCAATTCGCTCTTCGTGGGATGAACGTTCACATCAACCTTGACCGGATCAATATCCAAGAAAAGGCAATACATGGGCTGCAGTTGATTGTGCAACACATCGGCATAAGCGGCCTTAATAGCGTGAGCTAAAAGCTTATCGCGCACATAGCGACCGTTAACGTAGCAGTACTGAGCGTCCGTGCGATTGCGACCGGCCGTGGGCAACCCCACCCAACCGAAAACTCTCGCAACGCCCGTTTCGGCATAGACTTCGCGCTGCGCATTGGCAAATTCTGACGGCAAAATACGATTAACACGTGCTCGGCTTTCTTCAATCGGCAACACCAACACGGGCTTACCGTTATGAATCATGCGAAATTCCACTTGCGGATGAGAAATCGCAATGCGCTCTAAGGCCGTTTTGCAGTGCGCGGCTTCCGTGGCTTCGGACTTTAAAAACTTGCGACGAGCCGGTGTCTTAAAGAATAAATCTTCAACTTCAACACGAGTACCCACGGCGCCCGCCGCCACATCAACGACACCTTCATGGATACTGTAGGCGTAGTCCGAGTCTGCCGTGCGAGAGGTCAGCGTTAAGGCTGAAACCGAAGCAATGGAAGCCAGAGCTTCACCTCTGAAACCAAGGCTTAGAACATGTTCCAATTCATCAAGATTGCGAATTTTGCTTGTCGCGTGGCGCTTAAGAGCCAAGGGCAATTGATCTTTAGCCATCCCTCGACCGTTATCGGTCACCGTCAGTCGCTTGATGCCGCCTGCGTCAAGGCGCACTTCGATTTTGGTGCTGCCGACGTCAATGGCGTTTTCCACCAATTCTTTAAGAACGGAAGCGGGGCGCTCAATCACCTCGCCAGCGGCGATTTGACTGATTAACTGATCGGAGAGCTCGCGGATTTCACGATCCGGTGCTCGAGAGGATTGAATATCTTGCATAATGGACTCAATTGTAGCATTGCCGCTCGTTAACAACTTTTAACGCAATACTTTGAAATCACTTGTCTTAAATTGAAGAAATGTAAAAATTAACAATTGGTTTTCGCTATACTCTAGACATCAAATTTGTGTTGAAAGTCACAGAAAATGGACTGGTCTTTATTTTTAGATTTATTTACGAATGCGGATCGTTTTCTAACGACACTGGCCACTGACTACGGCATTCTTATCTACGTTGTGATGTTCATGATTTTCTTCCTGGAAACAGGGATTGTCGTGATGGCGTTTTTGCCCGGTGACTCACTGCTTTTCGTAGCAGGTGCCGTGACCGCCAGCGGTGCTATTGATCCGTGGTTATTGACCGGAATCGTCACATTGGGTGCCATTTTAGGTAACACCTCAAACTACTACATCGGTTCATGGCTCGGTCACAAAATCTATGACGGTTCCATTTCTTGGATTGACCAAGAAGCCTTAAACCGCACGCATGACTTTTATGTTGCTCACGGTGGAAAAACCGTTTTCTTGGCTCGTTTTGTTCCGATTGTTCGCACCTTTGCTCCGTTAATTGCAGGGGCAGCAGCCATGCAACCGGCCAAATTCCAGTTTTATTCCATTACGGGTGCCTTTGCTTGGGTGTACGGCTTGGTTTGGGCCGGTCACCTCTTTGGCAACATCCCCTTTATTAAGCAGCATCTGACAGCGATTTTGCTTTGCGGTATTGGTTTCGCACTCATTCCGACGGCGATTTTGGCTGTGTCAAAGCTTTGGAAAAAACGCCACCCGGAAACGAAGAAATAACTGACAAGGGTACACACTGACGGTGCGTACCCATTTTTTTAATCTTGGAGATCCTCATGCAACTTTGGGAACACTTCATCGCCATTTTGAAAAAAGAAGTACAACCGGCTTTAGGCTGTACCGAACCCACTTCCATTGCCTACGCAACGGCTCATGCCGCTCGTCTTTTAGGCAAGACGCCGGAACACATCCGAGTCGAAGTGAGTGACAACCTTTACAAAAATGCCATGGGCGTCTTTGTTCCCGGTACGGGCCAAATCGGCTTGCCGATTGCTGCTACTGTCGGCGCCTTAGGGGGCAATCCCGATGCTGGACTCGAAGTGTTGGCTTCCGTGACACCCGAGCACGTCGCTCAAGCCTTAAAGATGATTGAAGAAAAACGCGTTGATATTGAACGCGCCGATACGACAGAATTTATCTTCTGTAAAGCCACGTTAACCGCACAAGGAGACACCGCTGAAGTAACGATTAGCGGAGGTCACACCGACATCGCTTTGATGGTCAAAAACGGTGAAGTGGTTTTTGAGAAAAAACACGTTATTGAAACAACGACCGAAGGGACTTCTGCCATTGGCGGTGAAGACGTCAACCTTCGCAATATCTACGACTTTGCTTGCAAGGTGCCGCTTGAAGACATCCAATTTATTTTGGAAGCTAAAGACATCAACATGACCTTGGCTCAAGAAGGTCTTGCTCACGAATACGGTTTGCAACTCGGTAAAACCATTGAAATGCAAATGCAAGCAGGTATCATCGGTCGCGATTTAATCAACAGCATGGCTTCTTTCACGGCAGCTGCTTCTGACGCTCGTATGGGTGGCGCAACGCTCCCCGCCATGAGTAACTACGGTAGCGGCAACCAAGGCATCACCGCCACGATTCCGGTGGTAAAGATGGCAGAGTTTGTCAAAGCTGACGATGAACACTTAGCTCGCGCCTTGATTATGTCTCACTTGGGCGCCATCTACATTAAGAGCCACTACCCGTCTCTGTCGGCTTTCTGTGGTAACACCGCAACGGCTTCTGCCGTTTCCATGGCACTGGTCTACTTAAATGGCGGCACGTACGATCAAAGCTGTATGGCCATTAATAACGTCATTAGTGACACGTCCGGCATGGTCTGTGACGGTGCTAAGAGCACGTGCGCCATGAAGGTGCATACGGCCGCACAATCGGCCTACAAGTGTTGCTTCTTGGCGTTGGCTAACCAAGGTGTTTGCGGTCAAGGGATTGTGAATGCTGACGTTGAAAAGACGATTGATAACTTAGGCGCCATGATCACCAAGGGCATGCGCCAAACCGATGAAAAGATCATCGAAATCATGCGCAAAAACTAAGTTCTCGCACCACTAACGGAAAAGGGCCTGATTGTTAGATCAAGCCCTTTTTTTTGTCCTAATTTTTAATGATTAGGCGCGCTTTTCCAAAATTTCAATGGCGGGCAACACCTTGCCTTCCAAGAATTCCAAGAAAGCGCCACCGCCCGTGGAGATGTAGGAAACCTTATCGGCGATGCCGAACTTACCGACAGCAGCCACCGTATCACCGCCGCCTGCGATGGAGAAGGCACCGTTTTCCGTGGCCTTGGCAATGGCTTGAGCCATCACTTCCGTACCATGAGCAAAAGGCTTCATTTCAAAAACGCCCACCGGACCGTTCCAAACAATGGTACCGGCCTTTTGAAGGATTTCACCCAAAGCTTGTGCCGTTTCAGGGCCCACGTCCAAAATCATTTCATCGTCGGCAACGTCATCGACCTTGCAAACACGCATTTCGGCGTCTTCAGCAAAAGCCTTAGCCACCACAACGTCGGTCGGCAACGGCAACGTTGCGCCCTTATCAGCCAAGGTCTTCAAAATCGTCTTACATTCTTCCACCAAATCGGGTTCAGCCAAGGACTTACCGATCTTGTAGCCTGCGGCCATCAAGAACGTGTTGGCGATACCGCCACCGACGATCAATTGATCAACCTTTTGGGCCAAGTTATTTAAGATCGTCAACTTCGTGGAAACCTTAGAACCACCGACAATAGCCACTAACGGGTGCTTGGCTTCTTCCACAGCCTTCGTCAAAGCTTCGATTTCAGCAGCCATCAAAGGACCGGCACAAACCGTTTCAGCGTATTGAGCCACACCGTAGGTGGAGGCTTGAGCGCGGTGAGCCGTACCGAAAGCGTCGTTGACAAACACGTCGCACAAAGCACCGTACTTCTTAGAGAGCTCTTCCTTGCACTTCTTTTCACCGACGTTGCAGCGGCAGTTTTCCAACATCACCACTTCGCCTTCAGCGACTTCAAAGCCACCGTCAACCCAGTCTTCGATCAAACGAACGGGGCTACCCAAGAGTTCAGACATACGAGCGGCGATCTTCACCAAGCTGTCAGCTTCGGTCTTTTCACCTTCGGTCGGGCGACCCAAGTGGCTCACCACCATCACGCGTGCACCAGCGTCACGAGCCATACGAATGGCAGGGACAGAAGCCACCAAGCGGGTTTCGTTGGTAATGTCACCGTTTTCATTGCGCGGGGCATTTAAGTCCGAACGAATGAAAACACGCTTGCCCTTTAAGGCATCTGCTTTAACCAAAGCTTCAAGAGTTTGAACTCGCATCTGTTAATTCCTTATTAAAATGGAAGATATAATCTATTAATTTTACCCCGAATGCCCGTGTGTTTTGTATGCGTCATGGATTGACGCAAGATGATCTTTAATACATTTTGGGATTCGTCCCACGAACTCAAACAAAAAAACAGAAACTTCTCGGGCAAAGTCTTGCAGACTTCGGTAAGCAACAGAATGATCCTCTCAGAGACAACCCCTTGTCTGCATTAACAAACCAACAAAGGATATAGCCATGCGAAAAAACAAAAAGAAAATGGTGATTACGGGCACTGTTCCCAAAGAGCGCAATCCCATTGCGCGCATGCTCTGCGAGCAAGGACAATTTAAGAATAAAACTGAACCCAATAAGAAAAAGATGATCCAAAAGTTTGACTTGAAAAAAGAAGACTGGGACTAAGCAACTCACTCGAGAGTACAATTTTTGGCATCCTTAGGAGAATGGAAATGGCTGACGAAATTGTTTTCCGAGTTGCAACGCTCAATGATGCAAAAGCCCTTTTGGACATCTACGCTTATTACGTTAAAAACACGAGTATCACTTTTGAGTACGATGTTCCCTCGTTGGAAGAATTCTCCCATCGCATTCAAACAACTCTAAAGAAGTACCCCTATATCGTTGCCAGTAAAAATGGTGAAATTTTGGGCTATGCCTATACGGGCGCCTTTGTCGGCAGAGCCGCCTACGATTGGTCGGTTGAGACAACCATCTATTTAAAAAACGGTTGCCAAAAAATGGGCTTAGGCAAACATCTTTACCAAAAGCTTGAAGTCATTTCCAAGGCTCAAAACATTCTCAACTTAAACGCCTGTATCGGTTACCCATCCGTTGAAGACGAGTTTTTGACCAAAAACAGCGTGCAATTTCATGAACACTTGGGTTTTCGCTTTGTGGGCGAATTCCATCAATGTGGCTACAAGTTCAATCGTTGGTACAACATGGTTTGGATGGAAAAGATGATCGGTGAGCATCGTACACCTCCGACACCGGTCATTGCGTTTTCTCAATTGCAAGGCATTGAAACCTTACTTGAAAACAAATTGGATAATCGTTAACAAAACGTAACCAACAAGAAAACTTCAAGCTCTAAGCCATTAAAATAACGCGCGTTAAAAGTACTTTAAGACTGATTCTGCCGAAGGTTTGAGTCAGACAAGATTGTCCTCCTATGCTCAATCCTTTCCGCGCATTTGACCACATTACTGCCCCTGACAAACCGGTCTCTCGCTTGGCCCTTTTGTTTGGTTTCATTCTCATTACGATCGTTTTGAGTATTGCCATTCAAGTCGTTTGTCGCGAGCTCATGTTCAGCCACTTTGTCGTGGCAAGCCTTCCGGCCACTTCCATTCAACCCGATGATGTTGAGCGTATGCGCATTTTCGGCATTCGTTTTGATGCCCGATCTGCCACGCTTCTTATGATTCCCCTACTCCTCGTCACGGCATTTTTGGGTGGCTTTAAACGATCGTTCCCCATTGCTCGCGCAATCATCAAAGGTTGGAGTCTTTTCATCTTCTTCCTGATGACCCTTTTTTCGATTGCCAATTACCTCTACATCGTGGCGTTTAACACGCCATTGGATTTATTTGTCTTTAATTTCTTAGACGAAGAACCCCAAGCCGTGCTCGTCACCGTTTGGCAAGACTATCCGGTTATCCTCGCTACGTTATGCCTGCTTGCTATTACGACCTTAATTGGTGCTTTATGGTCTGCCCTTTGCGCTCGTTTGGCTCGTTGCACGTTTTTTAATCGCTTAAACCTTCTTCAGGCCATTGCGTTGACTTCTGTCGCGTTATTGATTTTTGTGACGCTCGCTCGTGGCTCTTTAACGAGTCGTTATCCGTTGCGTCGCAATAACGCTCAAGTGTCTGTGGTTAAAGCCATCAACAATAACGTCCTTAACGGCTCGATGGCCATTTACTACGCTTGGCGTGATCGCACAAATTCCTTGAAGTTTGCCCCCGTGGACGCTCAAAAAGGCCAATACCTTTTAAAGCAAACAAACCTCAAAGCTCTCACCGAGAAGTTGCCAGTTAATCCCTATTTGGCAGAGAATCGCCCCAACGTAGCGTTCTTTATCATGGAAAGCATGGGTTACAACATGTTGAGTTACGACCGTGAAGGCGAAACCGACCTTTTAGGCAATCTTCGCCCTCATTTCCAAAACGATTGGCTTTTTAAACGCTTTGTCTCCTCTGACACGCATACAATTCAATCCGTTGCTCAGCTTCTTTTCTTAAGTCCCGTGTCGTTAATCAGTACGTCTCGACTGCGTAGCACACCGTTACCCGGCACGCCTTTTGAAACATACAAAAAAGCGGGGTACCGAACGTTCTTTATTACTTCTGGCACGACGTCGTGGGAAAACATGACGAATTATCTCCCCGTTCAATACGTCGATGAAGTCTATGACCAAACGCATTTGATGGATATTTATGGTTTAACAGACACCACCGAATGGGGTGTGCCCGATCACTATGCGTTTGACTTTGCTGCGGATTTATTAAAGTCTGAGAGCGACAAACCCTTGTTTGTCGTTGTGCTCTCGACCACCAACCATCCGCCGTACCATATCCCTCAAGGCTATGAACCCTTCCCGATGAAGGTTCCTGAAGCCATCAGTCAAAACTTTGCGTTTGATAATGTGGATGAGCGTCTTAACACCGTCATGCTGACATTCCAGTCCAGCACCGACGCCTTGGGACGTACGATTTCGCGTATTAAGTCCGAAGCGCCCAGAGAAACCGTTATTGGTGCAACGGCCGACCATCATATGCTCAACATGAAGCCAATTCACACCGAAGGGCATTACAAAGACAATGCCGTTCCTTTCTATGTGTGGGCTTCAGAGGGCATTAAAAACAATGTTCAAACGACGTTTGATCCCTTGCGTCCGGGCTCTCACAAGGATATTTTCCCGACGCTTTATGCCTTGAGTTTATCCAACGCTCAATACACGACCGTGGGTGGCCGAAATATGCTCGCGCCCGTCGATGATCCCGCTCGCGCTTTTGGTTTTAATGTGGGAGTTTGGATTGATGAAAAGGGCGCCTATCCCTTCGGTGGACACTTGCGCCTTTATCCTTGGGTCAACAACGGTGAAAACTTCTTAACGGAGTACAACTCCACAATTGAACCCGATCAAGTTACAATCAAGAAAATCCGAGCTTATTCGGAGCTTGATTTCTGGCAATTGAACATGCGGGCTTGCGGAACAACAGATAACCCTAAAGACAACGACGCTTGCCAACGATAACAACAATTAGGACCGAATCTTATGTTAAAGAAAGCGTTAAAACTCTTTCTCTTTCTTGTGTTGAGCGTGTTACTCATCATCGCAGCGGTTGGCATCCATCGCGCCTGGGACCGCTACAACCCGATTGACTACTGGTTGGTCAAATACGGCTACAACGAATTTATTCCACCTCGCTCCATTCCGGACGCTCACAAGATTGCGGCTCCCGAGATGATTGCTCACGGTGGTGGTGAAATTGATGGTATCCAATACACGAACTCTCGTGAAGCACTTCTTCAAAGCATTGCTAGAGGGTATAAGTTCATTGAAATCGACTTTAAAGAAACGATTGAAGGAGAACTCTTTGGTGCCCACTCCTCTCGAGAATTTCGTGAATTTACGGAATTGGCTGATATCGGCCACATTCCGCCCACCAACGAGCAAGTTCGTAACGCAAGAATTCATGGAAAGTACACTCCCATCTTCTTGCGTGAAATTTACGAGATTTTGAAGCATCACCCCGATGTTTATTTGGTGACGGATAAAACGAGAGCTTATAAAGCCATGCTTGAGCAGTTCCCGTTACCCCAACAATTAATCGTTGAAACGTACAAAGTCGGTCAATATTATCGAGCCCTGAAAGCCGGTATTTGGTATCCGACCTTCCCCGGTCGTGCTCAAGACTTACGTGACCACAAAGCAACGCTTTCTGTGATGGGGCAAGGCTATTGGAATAACGATCCTGAAATTCGTAAGTGGGCGGCAGAATCGGGTCACACCGCCATGGTTTTAACTAATAACGATTGTGACAATATTGATTTGCCCAAAGGCACGCTTTTGTACACGGATCGTTGTCTACCAAAGCGTTAATTCATTGATATTTATGCAAAAACCGCTCAATCTTACGATTAGAGCGGTTTTTTAATCTTGGTGGAGATGAGGAGGGTCGAACTCCCGACCTCTGCATTGCGAACGCAGCGCTCTGCCAACTGAGCTACATCCCCGACGGCTGAAAATTTTGCCACACCGTCAATTAAATTGCAAAGCAAAAACTAGCGTTTAAGCCTTAGCGAGCTTAGCAACTTCCGATTCACGAATCACGTATAACTTATCGTTTTCTCGGACTTTTTCAGCAATCTTAAAGGTGATATCCATCCCCTTTTTAATCTCTGTCACGGGCTTTTCATCACAGATGATTTCTTCAGGCGTGACAAAAATCGCACCTGTCGTGGGCCCGGTGATCAGCAACTTGTCCCCCAATTGGAAGTCTTGGGCTTGCACCAAAAATTCCGCCACGCCAATCTTAGAGAAATACTTCAAGCACTTGCCGGCATAAAATTTCGTCTCCGTTGCCAAAGAGCCATAGCGCTTGGTGAGTTCTCCCACGGGTTGCCCCAGATAGTAACCGTCCCAAAAACCGCGGTTAAAGACCGTTGCTAAGCGCTCATCCCACTTCGTTTGACTGGTTTCATCCCAACGATTTTCTAAGATTTCATCCAATGCTTCACCGTAGCACTGAGCAACAACTCGAACGTATTCCGGACCACGGGCACGCCCTTCAATCTTGAAAACCTTCACACCGGCCTCGACCATTCGATCCATGAAGCCGATCGTTTTCAAGTCCTTCGGACTCATGATGTATTCGTTGTCAATCTCAAACTCGATATCGCGCTCTTTGTCTTTGGCAATGTAAGTGCGTCGGCAATTTTGCATGCAATTGCCGCGATTCGCACTAAAGCCACGCGTGGATAAACTCAAGTAACACTTGCCGCTCACGGCCATACAAAGCGCACCGTGGCAGAACATCTCGATGCGAACGAGTTTGCCAGAGGGTCCCTTGATTTGTTCTTTTTCAATCGCTTGAGCAATGGCTTTGACTTGATCAAGATTGAGTTCTCGAGCCAATACCACCACATCGGCAAAGCGCGCGAAAAAGCGCAAGCTTTCAATGTTGGAAATATTTAATTGCGTGGACAAATGAACCGGTTGACCGATGTCATAGCAGTAGCTCATCACAGCCACGTCGCTTGCGATGATTGCATCAATGCCTGCTTCTTTAGCCGCATCAATAATTTCACGCATAAGCGCTCGGTCTTCGTCATAAATAATGGTGTTGACCGTTAAATAGGTTTTAACCTTGTGCTCGTGACAAACTTCGGCGATTTCTCTTAAATCGTTAATCGTGAAAGCCTTTGCCGAATGCGCACGCATATTGAGGTTTTCAATCCCAAAGTAAATGGAATCGGCACCGGCTTGAATAGCGGCATACAACGCTTCACGAGACCCCACCGGGGCCATAATTTCAAAATCTTTACGGTTCATTTTTTTTAGAAAACGGGAGGAACTTTTTCAAAGTCTAAGACCATGTCATACCACTGGGCACCACCGTGAACAGAGCCGGAAACGCCTTGGCACTCGTAGCCAAACTGTTCATAAAAGTCGATCAAGCCTTCTTTGCAGGTCAAAATCAAACCTTTACGGCCTTCGCTACGGGCTTTTTCAATAAATTCCATCATCAATAAAGCAGCAAACCCTTGGCGACGTTCACTCGGAATCACCGCTAAGCCAAAAACACTTTGCCATGCGCCATGAGGATTATGAAGCTTTGCGTCTTCATAGAGATCATCCGTGATGGTCATTTGATCGGTGATCATGCCGTCAATCAGACCAATGGGTTTTTGATTTTTTTCCAAAATTAAAAAGCAATCGGCAAAAACAGCCAAGCGTTTTTGAAAGTTCTCCAAACTGCAAGCTTCCGCTTCCGGGAAAGAGGCGGATTCAATGTCATAGAGCGCTTGGGCATCATCAACGGTAGCAACGCGAACGGAAATCATCTCAGTTCCTTAAAAACAAGAAAAGCGCAGATCGGAAAATTCAGGCCGACTGCGCTTTGATCATGAAGAGCGAATTACTTCTTCCAGTGACCGTGAACCAAAACAACACGATAACCGTCAGCGTCTTCGTAAGCAACGCTCGGCCACTTGCCGTTAACGTAAGCAGACGGGGGCGTGACTTGCGGAACACCGGCATCAAACATACTGGCTAACAACATCGTCCAAAGTTCATCGCTTTCAATGCAAAAGACACGATAGTATTCGCTCGAAGGTGCACGAGGAGCGTCTTCAGCACCACGCACTTGAGCAAATTCAAATTGATAAGGCCAATGCTTATGGCCCAAAAGCACGGTATCCATACCGTTCACATTTTCACTGCGATCGAGTACTTCAAAGCCTAAGCCGTCACGATAAAACGGCAACAACAACTCGATATCTCTGGTTTGACGAGACAAACGCAATTTGGGGTAATCAGTCATCTGAAATCACTCCTTAAAATTCTTTCAACAGTCATTTGATTAATTATAAGGATTTTGTCTTTACTCCGTCACAAAAAACTAGAAAATTCAATGTAAATTCAAATGCTTTTAACTAGGAAATTCCCTTTAAAAACACTAAAATAAATAGATTGTCAATAACGATTAAATTGAAGACTGCGCCATGGAATTTTCTTTAAGTACTCAATCCATTGAAAAACTCAAAGCCAACACCCTTTTGGTCGGTGTTTTTGCCGATCACCTTTTAACTGAAATGGCCCATCAAATCGATGAAGCCAACGAGGGTGTTTTAGCTGACATCATCAAGCACAAAGAGTTCACGGCAAAAGTCGGCGAAACGCTTTCCTTGCGCAATCTTAAAAACGTTAAAGCTCGTGAAGTTCTTTTTGTCGGTTTGGGTGAATCGAGTGACTACGATGAAGACACTTTTCTTAAAGCCTTCACGCAAGCAATCAAGAGCGTTCGCGGTGAAACGATTGCCGTTGATGTTGCCGGCTGGGGTTGCCAAGAACGCAGTTTTTCTTGGACCTTGATGCACATGGCCATCTGTGCAACGACGTTGCAAGAACCTTTACGTGAAGCTGATATCAACGAAAAAGATAAGCGAAAAGTCGTTTTTATCCTCAACGAAAAGGGCGAAGACTTTGCTGAAGCCTTGCGTTTAGGAGAAACGATCGGGCACGCCATGAATGAGGCTAAGTGGTTAGGAAACTTGCCGCCTAATACGTGCACCCCTGCTTTCTTGGCCGAGATTGCCAAATCTTACAAATCGCTTAAAAACGTGACGGTTAAGGTTCACAATCGCAAAGCCATTGAAAAAATTGGAATGACAAGCTTCTTGGCCGTCTCTCAAGGCTCAGTCGTCGAACCTCACTTTATCGAAGTGCACTACATGGGTGGCAAAAAAGACGAAGCTCCTGTGTGCTTAGTGGGTAAAGGCATCACGTTGGATGCCGGCGGCCTTTGCTTAAAGCCCGGCTCCAGCATGCTTGAGATGAAGTACGATATGTGCGGTGCAGCCGCCGTATTGGCCAGCGTTCATGCAGCCGCGCTCATGAAGTTACCGATTAACGTGATCGCTTTGGTGCCTGCTTGCGAAAACTTGCCTGACGCCAACGCCATCAAACCCTCAGACGTCATTAAGACGCTCTCGGGCCTCACCGTTGAAGTGCTCAACACCGATGCCGAAGGTCGCTTGATTTTGGCCGACGCTCTTACTTACGCCAAGCGCTATGAACCGCAAAGCATTGTTGACGTCGCAACCTTAACGGGTGCGTGCGTTGTGAGCTTAGGTGACGTCTATAACGGCCTTTTTGTCAATGACCCGATTTTGTGCGATTCGCTCGAGTTGGCCGCCGACGTTTCCATGGATGCCGTTTGGGCGCTTCCCTTTAACGGTAAGTACAAGAACATGATTAAGAGCAATGTCGCCGACATTGCCAATATTGGCCCGCGCGGAAAAGCCGGTGCACCGATTGCCGCCACCTTCTTAGCCAAATTTATTGATGACGAAATGCCGTGGGCTCACTTGGATGTTGCCGGCACCGCCAACACGGGTGGCACGATGGGCAAAAGCACGGCACGCCCCGTTTCTCTGTTGGTAACGTGGTTGCATCAACTCGCTCACACCCGCACCGAGTAAATTGCCATGGCACAACGCATTGACTTTCACTTTAACGTCCCCAATCGCTACAGCTACGCCTGTCGATTAATCCGCAAGGCGCGTTCCATGAACATGACCATAGCCGTGTGGGCTAAAGACGCCAATAAACTTGAATTTTTTAGCCGTCAACTCTGGAGCTTTGACCCGACGGGTTTTTATCCGCATGTGCATGCAACGGATGCGCTCGCCGCAGAAACGCCCATTGTTTACGCCAACGACGAGGAACTCTTACCTGCTCGTGACGTTTTAGTGTTGCTCGATGATCAATTACCCAACAATTATCGTTCGCTTTTTGAGCGTTACGGTCGAGTTTTTGACATCGTTCCTCCCAACGAAAATGAAAAAGTCGCTGCTCGAGAACGTTTTAAGTTTTATCGCAGTCAGGGGCTTAACCCCATCGCTCATGATCAAGGAGCACAGAAATAATGGATAACTTATTAAGAAAAGAACCCACCATCGCCCCTCGTGATGACATTCCCGTGCTCAAAGACCGAGTCAATGTCTCGTGGGAGCAATTAAGTCGCGTCATTGAACGCGTCCCGGTGGTGCAAAGTGCGCCTGTCACACCTGCCGCCCCGCAAATTGATAAGGAGCAATTGATTGCTGAAATTACGCAACGCATTGCACCGGCCATTTGCCAACAAGTGAGCGCACAACTTGATGATGTCCTTTCCATGGCGTTAAATAATTCTTATCAACGCATGAGAAATGACTTGAACAATCAACTCAACGCATTGATTCTTGAATCGGTGCGCACGGAAACCCAAAAAATTATCCGAGAACAAAATCTCGGTTAAAATGAACTGTTTCACTTATTTGAAAAGAAAAGTACGAAATGATGACTGAAGAACTTTCCAAGAGCTTTGAACCGGCGGAAATCGAAAAGCGCTGGTATCCCATTTGGGAACAACGTGGCTACTTTAAGGCCAAACTCGATCCCTCTAAGCCCAGCTTTGCCGTGCAATTGCCCCCGCCCAACATTACGGGGATTTTGCACATGGGTCACGCCTTTAACCAAACGGTGATGGATACGCTCGTGCGTTTCCACCGTATGAAGGGCTACAACACGGCTTGGGTTCCGGGTACGGACCACGCCGGTATCGCCACGCAAATCGTGGTTGAACGCCAATTGGAAAAACAAGGTCTCTCCCGTCGCGACATGAACCGCGAAGACTTCATCGCCAAGATTTGGGAATGGCAAAAGTTCTCCGGTGGCACGATTTTGCAACAAATGCGTCGTATGGGCGACTCTGTTGACTGGGATCGCCTCTACTTCACGATGGACGACAACCTCTCTAAGGTCGTTGTGGAAACGTTCGTTCGTTTATATAACGACGGTTTGATCTACCGCGGCAAGCGTTTGGTGAACTGGGACTCCAAGTTGCAAAGCGCAGTGAGCGACTTGGAAGTTGAAAGCGTTGAAGAAGACGGTCATCTTTGGGAAATTCGTTATCCGGCCGCTGACGGCAGTGAAGGCGTGGTGGTTGCTACCACTCGTCCCGAAACGCTTTTCGGTGACCAAGCCGTGGCCGTTCACCCCGAAGATGAACGCTACAAGCACTTGGTGGGCAAGATGCTCAAGCTTCCGTTGTGCGATCGTGAAATCCCGGTGATTGCTGACGAATACGTCGATCGTGAGTTCGGTTCTGGTTGCGTGAAGATTACGCCTGCTCATGACTTCAATGACTTTGCCGTTGGCCAACGTCACAATTTAGAACCGATGAGCGTCTTAACAAAGACCGCCAAGATGAATGAAAACGTGCCGGCTAAGTACCAAGGCATGGATCGCTACGAATGCCGTAAGGCTTGTGTGGCCGACTTGGAAGCTTGCGGTCTTTTGGTGGCTGTTAAGAAGCACAAGCACATGGTGCCGCGTGTGACGCGTACCAATGAAGTGGTTGAACCGATGTTGAGCGAACAATGGTACATGGCCATGACCAAGCCCGCTCCCGAAACGGCTCAATTCCCCGGTAAGTCCATTGGTGAAATCGGTCTTGAAGCCGTTGAATCCGGTGAAGTGAACATTCAACCGAAGGAATGGCGTGGTGTTTACCGTCAATGGTTGGAAAACTTACAAGACTGGTGCTTGTCTCGCCAACTTTGGTGGGGTCACCAAATCCCGGCTTGGTACGACGAAGCCGGTAACGTTTACGTTGCTCACAATGAAGAAGAAGCCCAAGCTCAAGCCGGTGCCGGTGTGAAGCTCACCCGTGACGAAGACGTCTTGGATACGTGGTTCTCTTCTGCCATGGTCCCCTTCTCCACGATGGGCTGGCCTGATGAAAAGACGATGAGCGAAAAGGGCTATGACCTCTTCTTGCCGAGCTCCATGCTTGTGACCGGTTACGACATCATCTTCTTCTGGGTGGCTCGTATGGTCATGATGACGCGCTACTTCACTGGCCGCGTTCCGTTTAAGGGCGTGTACTTGCACGGTTTGGTGCGTGATGCTGAAGGCAACAAGATGTCTAAGAGCGAAGGTAACACCCTTGACCCCTTGGACATCATGGACGGGATCGATCTCGAAAGCTTGGTCGTGAAAAACACCCGTGGCTTGCGTCAACCTGAAAAGGCTCCGATCGTTGAAGCCAAGTTGCGCAAGAACTATCCCAACGGTATCGCTATGCATGGCGCTGACGCTTTGCGCTTTACGATGGCTGCTTTCGCCACGCTCGGTCGCAACATCAACTTCGATACGCGCCGTGCCGAAGGTTATCGTAACTTCTGCAACAAGCTCTGGAACGCCACGCGCTTTGTGTTGATGAACGTTCAAGGCAAGGATTGCGGCTTGGGCGAAGATAAGACGATGGAATTGAGTTTCGTTGATCAATGGATTTTGTCCGAACTCGATCGCACGATTAACGAAGTGGAAAAGGCCTTTGCCGAATGGCGCTTGGATAATGCTGCCAATGCCATCTACTCCTTCGTTTGGGACACGTACTGTGACTGGTACTTGGAATTGACCAAGGTCCAATTAAATAACGGTAACGAAGCCCAACAACGTGCAACGCGTCATACCTTGATCTCGGTCTTGGAAGCTGTTTTGCGCTTGGCTCACCCGATCATTCCGTTTATCACGGAAGAATTGTGGCAAAAGGTCAGTACCGTTGCCGGTACGCGCCAAGAGGCTGAAGAAACCTCCATCATGATTCAAGATTATCCGACGGCCACGTTTGCTCAAGATACGGGCGATGCTGTTCAAAAGATGAAGCTCACGCAAGCCATGATTGACGCCATCCGTAACTTGCGCGGTGAAATGGAATTATCTCCCTCTCAACGCGTGCCCTTGGTGGTTGAAGGCAACAGCGAAATGCTTGAAACGGTTGCTCCGTATATCAAGCACTTGGCTCGTATTGCTGAAGTGGAGATCACGGACAACATCAATAAGGCTGCCGAAGGCTCTATCGCTCCTGTGGCCATCGTTGATGACTACAAGCTCATGCTCGTGGTAGAAATTGACGTTGAAGCCGAACGCGCTCGTTTGACGAAGGAAGCCACGCGTCTTGAAGGCGAAATCAAGAAGGCTCAAGGCAAACTCGGAAACGAACGCTTCGTTTCCAAGGCCCCCGAAGCCGTGGTTGCTCAAGAACGTGAACGTTTGGAAAGCTTCACCAAGCTTTTGGAAAAGGTCAATGAACAATTGGCCAAGTTGCCCAAAGCCTAATCTTTAGGTATCCACTTAAAGCCCGAAATCAAATGTCGATTTCGGGCTTTTTCTTGCCCTCCGTTTTTTCCCTAATTTTTCCGAACTCTCTTGCCGAAAAGTGTTACATTAAACCGTTCCATATTTTTCTTAGGAGAGAGAAGATGACCAAAAAATTACGTCCTCGTGAACTAGGTATTGAAATCGGTGTTTTGAAAACCGGTACCCACAATGCCATTACCGACGTTGACGGTGTCCTCGTGGGTCAAACCACGTTAATTGATGATTCTGTCGGTATGCGTACGGGCGTCACGGCCATCATCCCTCACTCTGAAAATATCTTTAAAAACAAGGTGCCTTGCGGCATTTTCTTAGGCAATGCCTTTGGCAAAATGGTGGGCTACCCGCAAGTCAAAGAATTGGGTAACCTTGAAACGCCGATCGTTTTAACGAATACGTTGAATTTAGCAAGCGCCATTGACGGTCTCATCGATTACACGTTTGCGTTTGAAGATAACGATGATGTGCGCTCGATTAACTGCCTTGTGGGCGAAACCAACGACGGCACAATTAACGACATCCGTGCTCGCTTTGTCAAGCCCGAACACGTTCGCGCCGCACTTGAAACCGCCAAGAGCGGTCCCGTGGAAGAAGGCGGCGTGGGTGCCGGCACGGGTACCAAAGCCTTTAATTTTAAGGGCGGTATCGGTACGGCCTCTCGTAAGTTGCCCGACAACATGGGTGGCTACACCGTCGGTGTTCTCGTTCAGTCCAACTTCGGCGGTCTTTTAAACGTCAATGGGGTTGAAGTCGGTCGTGCCTTGGGTGGCTATCCCTATCAAAAAGAATTGGAGTGCGCAGACGGCTCCATCATGATGATTGTGGCTACCGACGCTCCGCTTGAAGCCCGTAACCTTGAACGCGTTGCCAAACGCGCTTTTATGGGTTTGGCCAAATCCGGCGGCGTGGCCTCTAACGGTTCCGGTGACTTTGTTGTTGCCTTCTCCACCAATAAAGCCATGCGTATCCCGCATAAGGCCGAAGCCTTGCAAAAGCAAGCCATGGAAGTGGTCCGCAACGATGACATGACGCCGATCTTTATGGCGACGATCGAAGCCACGGAAGAAGCCATCATTAATTCCCTTTTTGCCGGTGAAGACACCCCCACCTACAACGGTAAGGTCATTAAGGGTTTACCGATTGATCAAGTGATGGAAATGGTCAAAAAGCACAATAAGCTTGCTTAATTTTTAGCCGGTTACAAAAAATGCCAAATAGTTGATTTTTCAATCTATTTGGCATTTTTCTTACCACTCGCGATTATTGGCCGAACCACTTCTTGTAGAGGCGATCGTATTCACCGTTGGCCTTAACCTTTTTAAGACCGTCGTTAACGATCTTCAAAAGTTTGTCATTGCCCTTCATGATGGCAATACCGGTCTTTTCGCTATTGAGTTGACCCGGCAATACGACAAGGCCTTTACCGCCGCGCTTGGCAACGTAGTAGTTAACCACGGGCTTATCGTGAATAACGGCTTCGCAACCCTTGTTATTGAGTTCCAAGAAAGCTTCGGGACCATTGTTGAAGAGTTTCACCTTCTTACCACTCATCTGTTGAGCCGTAATAGCACCCGTCGTACCAATTTGAGCGCAAAGCGTCACACCCTTGACATCATCAATCTTCGCGTATTTTTTCTTATCGGCAGCACGAACCATCACGACCAAGCCGTTATCGTAATAAGGTTCAGAGAAGTAGATGCGTTTTTTACGAGCTTCCGTAATCGTCATACCGGACATTGCGATGTCAATCGTGCCAGCTTGAAGAGCAGGAATGAGGCCGTCAAAAGGCAAATTGTTGAGTTCGACTTCGTAGCCTTGACTCTTCATAATCGCCGTAATCAATTCCATATCAAAACCGGCGGGTTTGCCGTTTTCAACAAACTCAAAGGGGGCAAAAGCCATATTGGAGCCCACTTGATAAACCTTTTGGGCGCTTGCCACGGAGGAAAAACCCACTGATGCAACAACGGCAGCCAACAATGCGGTATGTAACTTGAGCTTCATCTTATTCTCCTTAGAAAGAGCTCTTTCAAAAATTAATCTTTAAAACACCTTTCCTTTGAAATCGCAAAGCTCAAAATCAATTCTCTTGTTTGTTTTGGCTCGAGCGCCTCATCGGGTGCATTAGGGAGAAGTTTATGAATGTGAGAAACTTCGGCAACTTTCGCAAGAAACAGAAAAAATAAGAATAAATCGCACAAATTGTCGAGAAATAGTTAATAAATGCTGTGAGTTAGGTATTTTTGATTATTCGAAAACGAGGGGATTAGTCGCTTTCGGGCCCCTACATGAGCACTTTAAATTATCTTTCTTAAGATAAATCTCTCATACGATATTCTTTGTAGATTTGAAAATACTTCTTTTAATTCAACGAGTTGTAAAATACTCATCAAAAATTGAATTTAAAAATTGTCGGCAAATTACTTTTTTGATTTAAATTAAAAAGTTGAAAAATTTTTGAGAAAAACTTCGATTTTTTCTAATTTTCATCGGTAACGACCGGCACTCTTTTCGTTAATGCGCACGTGATTTCCGCGGCAATGGTTCCGGCTCTTGCTGCCAAGTCTTCGACATGAATATGCTCGCCCCAGAGCTCAACATCACTGCCCACCTTCGCTTCGGGAATATCTGTAACGTCGATTGTCATCACGTCCATGGCGATATTGCCCACAATGGGAGCAAACTGACCTTCAACCCAAACCGGCGTGCCTTGAGCCGTGCCTCTCATATAGCCGTCGGCAAATCCACAGGCAACCACAGCAATACGACTTTCACGTTGAGCAATAAAACGACTGCAGTAACCCACTGCTTCACCCGGAGCAATCGTTTGAATAGCCAAAATTTTTGAACTCAATGTCATGGCCGGTTTTATGTCCAAAGAGTCACTCGAGACGCCCGGTTCTGGACTGATCCCATAAAGACTGATACCGGCTCGAACAGCATCTCCCCCGCACTCGGGTAACCACAACAATGCGGCGGAATTTGCAAAACACGCCCCTTCTTTTCTGGAAGCAATTTCACCCAAGCGTTGCATTTGCTCTTTGACCGATACCGGGCCACCGTAGTCAAACTTTGGGCAAGAATTGGCAAAGTGCGTGACGACCCCCATGACTTTCACGCCTTTAATGGACTGGAGTTTTTGTCGAACTTGCGGTTCCTCTTTGGGTAAGAAGCCAAAGCGATTCATTCCGGAATTGATTTTGATATGAACTTTTAACTCTTTAAACGGAGCCTTTTGTTCCAAGATGGCCAGAGATTCTTCGTTATGGATAACAACTTCTGCATCGAGTTTTTCAATGACAGACAACCCTTCTTCATCGAAAAAACCTTGAAGTAATAAGATTGGTTTTGTCCAACCAGCACGACGAGCCCTCTTGATGTCTGCAATATCAATAATGGCTAAACCGTCTGCTTCTGAAAAGGCCCCAATCACCCGCTCTAACCCGTGACCATAAGCATCAGCCTTTGCCACCGCCCAAAGAAAACGGCCGTTAGCCAACTCTTTCATCTTGGCGACGTTATGGCGAAGACTATTCATATGAATCGTTGCTTTGATTGGTCGAAACATTCACGGCTCCACAAAAAATTTCATCTCGATCGAAAATGATAAAACAACGATTCTTTGCTGAAATATGAACGACGCTTATATTTGAAACGAACCTAAAGAGTATCAACTATTTTTCTCTCAAACTTTTGAAAATTCTCTGCACAGAAAACAATCAACTCTGCAAGTTCGCCACTTATCAGGGTTCGAATCCCTCCTTCTCCGTCACATAGTCTTGCCAATACTTTTCTTTCAGTTATATCTTGTAAAAATACAATTTATACAAATTCTTTCAGGTATAAATGATAAAAATGAACATTCATGATTTTATTCAGATATAATCGAAAAAAATAAGAGGGGTTAAGATGATCAAACGTGAAAGCTATATGCGACAAATCCGACCTTTTTTTAACCAAGAGGTCATCAAAGTTCTCACCGGCATTCGTCGATGTGGGAAATCAGTCATGTTGCAACTCATTCAAGAAGAGTTACTTGCAATGGGGGTGACTCCTGAACAGATTATTCATTTAAATTTTGAAAGTTTTCAAAATGCCCCATTGAAAAATGCGAAAGCGTTCTATGACGAAATCATTAAGAGAAAACAACAAATCAATGGAAAAATCTACTTGTTCTTTGATGAGATTCAAGAAGTCATCGATTGGGAGCAATGCATCAATTCTCTCAGAGTCGACATTGACTGCGATATCTATGTCACAGGATCCAATGCGAAACTTTTATCCGGTGAGCTCGCTACACACTTATCCGGCCGTTACGTGGAGTTTGAAATTACTCCCTTCTCTTTTGCAGAATTCTGTGAACTTTATCGCACTATTAATAGTGATGCCGATAACCGAGAGTGTTTTAAACAATATTTAATTTTTGGTGGAATGCCTTACTTAAGCAACCTCCGCTATCAACCTGAAGCCGTTCACTTATATCTCAATGATCTGTACACAACGGTTGAACTTAAAGACATTGTAAAGCGCAACAAAATCCGAGATGTTGATTTATTGGAACGAATTTTTGCGTATATGACTAGCAATATTGGGAACATCTTTTCTGCCAATACAGTCTCAAAATATCTAAAAAATGAGAAACGAACTGTTGGCGTGGAGACGATATTTAATTACATCAAAGCTGGTATGGATGCTTATTTGTTTTACCAAGTCAAGCGCAATGATTTACAAGGTAAAAAATTGCTGACGGTTAACGAAAAATATTATTTGGCTGACCACGGTATTCGCGAAGCCGTCTTTGGCGGCAACCTTCGGGACTTGAACCTCATCTTGGAAAACATCGTCTATATGGAGTTGCGTCGTCGCGGTTATAGGATCACTGTCGGTAAGGTCGGAGACAAGGAAATTGACTTTGTTTGCGATAAGCAAAATGAGCGCATTTACATTCAAGTTGCCTACTTACTTGCTTCTGATGATACGATTAATCGCGAGTTTGGTGTTTACGAAGCCATCAAAGATAATTATCCAAAATTGGTCGTCACGCTCGATGATTTTGACATGAGTCGAAACGGCATCAAACATATGAATATCAGAGATTTCTTGCTGCAACCAAATTGGGTATGAGAACTAATAAGATTCTCTCAGGCAAACTTGAAAAATAATAAAAAGTCTTATAAAATGCGTGTTCTTATTTGAGTGCAAACTCAAAAGTGCGGAGAAGTGGCCGAGAGGCTGAAGGCACACCCCTGCTAAGGGTGCAAGCTCGCTAAAACGGGCTTCGAGGGTTCGAATCCCTCCTTCTCCGCCACAAAATTTTTAGGGCTTCCTTCGGGAAGCCCTATTTTCGTTGTATTCCCAGAAACGTTCATTGATCAAGCACATGCCATTTTCAATAGGCAAACGCAATCTCAATCTGCACTGCGATTGAATTAGGCAACAATCTGCTCTGAATCATCAAACGGAAGCCCTCTTTCCCGTTTAACATGACTTTTAGAAGAACCGTTGGCCATGTCTAAACGTCTTTAAATTCGGAGAAAACAATGTGGGACAAATCCGTATCTCGTGACAAGCAAATAAAGGGTTTGAATCGTAGAGAGTTCCTGACGGCCACGTTAGGCATGACTCTTACCTCCTTGCCGTTAACCCAAACATTCGCCGCTGACGCTATCACTGAGTCAACGGTTTACCAAACAACCAAACTCTCAGCAGACGGGTTAGTTGAATCTGTTGCAGCCGTTAAAAATTTGCTCACCGGTCACATTGCCGTGAAGTTACATACGGGCGAGGCCAATGGCCCCAATATTCTTCCAAGGGACTGGGTTAAAGCGGTGCTAGAAACTCTTCCCAATTCAACAATTGTTGAAACGAATACTCTTTACGGCGGCGACCGCTCCAACACGCGTGTTCATCGCCAGACACTCAAAATTAACGGTTGGGATTTCTCGCCTGTTGACATCCTAGATGAAGAAGGTGGAGTGGATTGGCCCGTCAATAATGGTATGCATTTGAAATCCATTAATATTGGTAGCCACCTCGAGAACTACGACTCTATGCTCGTCCTCACTCACTTTAAAGGGCATGCAATGGCTGGTTTTGGAGGTTCCCTCAAAAACATAGCGATTGGTTGCGCAACCGGACGCGTGGGTAAAGAGCAAATTCATCGGGGTTGGGGAACCGGTGAAACGTTTCTTGAACGCATGACAGATGCAGGCAAGGCCATTGTCGATCACTTTAACGGAAAAATCGTCTACGTTAATGTGCTTCGTAACATGTCAGTCGACTGTGATTGTGCCGGTACGTCTGCGGCATCACCCGTTGCTCGAGACTTGGGAATTTTGGCTTCAACGGACATATTGGCCATTGATCAAGCCTCTCTAGATTGGGTCAAAACACTTCCTGAAAATGAACGCAACCCTCTTGAAGAGCGCATTGCTTCACGTCAGGGCTTGAGACAAATATCTGCAATGACTGAACTTAAAATGGGCAATCCCAAATACCGACTCATTTCGTTAGGTTAGTTTCTCAAAGAACTTTGATAGTCTGGGCGGGGGCGCATGGAGTCGAACCAAGGTATACCGGTTCAGAGCCGGTCGCACTATCCGTTGTGCTACGCCCCTAGCGAAAATGTTTAAGCAACAGAATGCGGCTTGGAGAGCTGAAATTTTAGCTCGCTTTTTTTCTTTTGTTCAGTCGATTTCTACTTCAAATTAATTAAATTCGAACTGATAAAGCACATCCAACGCTTGGTCAACACCCGAAACCACTTCAAGATAAAGTTTCGGGATCACTTGATAGCGCAAAGTGAGTGTAGAAAGCGAGTCAAATAATCCCACGCCGTACTTCACTTTCAAGCCTGGCAACACGTAACCACTCACAATCAATTGCGAAGAGTCTCCCACGCCTTCGGTATCCAATTGCAAATCTTCGATCCCTACCACTTCGCCAATGGCTCCTAAGACTTGATTGCCTTGATTGATGCCGAGTCCTAACAAGGCAGCCGTAATTCGACCGTCATTATTGCCCGCTGCTTCTAGCCCTTCACCACTTAAGAGATAACTGAACGCTTGTCCTTGCGACATCGCAGGATCTGAAAAGACGCTCACTTTGGGTTCTTTGACCGTTCCTTCAACACGAATCCCCACGGTCACGTTATCGGCCGTCTTTTCCGGACTGCGAATGGCCTCAATGGCTAACTGAGGGTTATCAACACTATTGATAAAAGTGACCGTTCCTTTTCGAACATCCAACGCTTGGCCGTAAGCTCTAAACGTTCCTTTAGGTACTTGGATTTGACCATTTAAACCCAATCGGTTTTGGTCTTGCACCACTTGCAACCGCCCCGTCAAACTCGCATTAAGTCCCATGGCACTGACTTCGACATCGTCACCGATTTCGATAAATAAGTTGCTCTTTAAAGGAAAGGTTCGACTATTTTTGACTGATTGTTGAGGTAAATCCAAACGCACAACATCGTCAGAAACCTTCACCACTTCTTCGGGTAATTCTTTAACTTTAATGCGCGCCCAAGGCACACGAACAACACCATCAAGCGTCAAAGTGTTAGGCGAAATCTTGCACGTAACATCGGTTCCCAAATCCAAAACGGCCATTGGGGACACCATCACTTGAATACGATCACTCGTTAAGCGAAGCTGAGCATTTACCTCTTGCAATCCATTCCAACGAGCCTCGCCCGCTAAACGCATATCCCCCTTTTGGGTTTTCAATTCTGCCGTCAAATCCGATTGATTCCCATTAAAGTTCATCGTTAATTGACTAGGTTGCATTTCAAAGGGAAAAGAAACGCTATCGATCTTAAATTGCGAAATATTCAGCGCCCCGTACAATCGAGGATCCGTCAACGTTCCTCCTAAGGTCAGATGGGCTTTCATTTGTCCATTGACGTGTTCTTCGGGTGGCAAGAAACTTTCAAGCCATCTCATCGCGATCTCATCAATCGTCACCTCACCGGATAAAGTTCGAGTGTGTTCTGGGTCTTTAATCCGAGCGTTGAGATTAATGGAACCGTTGCGCTTTAATTGCATCAATGCTTTAACATCGAATTCATCTTGAGCTAATGCCGCATCCATTCTGATCTGATCCATTTCGATGGGTTTTGCGTTCTCGTTTGTCGGCAACAGCACCGTCAATTGTTTTGCCGTCAAATTAACGTTTCCTTGAGGCATCCCTTTAAATTGACGAGGAACCATCACATTAGCTTCGGCATTGAGAATGCCATTGAGCTCAAGCGGTGCTTGAGTCAAACCATTCAGTGTTCTTAAATTAAAATCGGCGAGCGTCACGCTCAAGGGGAAGGCTTGCGCCCCATCCAAATAAACGGTTGTTTCTTTTGATAAGCAAAGACGGGCACTCTTATATCCCCAACACTGAGGTTGAAGAGCCAACTGTGCCAAGGGCAACTTCCATGTAAATTGAGCCGGTGCCAAAAGCTGTAACCTTTCGCGATTAGCATCAATGCGGGACTTTTCAATATTGACCGTCCACTCTGAGAGGGCACGATCATAATGACCAACAAGTGTGGCTTGCGCAGCGATTGGATCGCCATTGCCGTCTATCGTTATTCGATGCGATTTTTCATCACCCGTAATTCGCACTTTGCCCTGACTTAAAGTCGCCCCTGAACTCTTTAACCCAAGAATTTCAAGCGCTCCTTCACCCGTTAACTGCGAAGGATTGCTTGCGTGTCCCTCAAATCGAGCCTTTTTTAATGCCATACCCGGCATCTTTAAATTTTTTGCCTCTAACCACGTTTGAACAACCGGTTGAGAGTCGTTACCCACCATCGTGACTCGACCCTGAACATTTCCTTGCCACTTTGGCATCAACACCGATAAATTCGGTGCCATTAACCGAGCTTCAAGAGCAACTCGCGGTGCGACCTTATTCGGATTGACGCGACCGTTCATCGTGAGAAGATTCTCTCCAACCGAGAGCTTCATATTGTCTGCCAAGACCCAACCGTCGGAGTCCGCCTTTGCGCCCCCCGTTAAACTCACCTTTGCCTTATTTAAGAGACCTTGATAGTTGATGCCACTCAAAACACCTGACCATCGCTCACCTTGAAGTTCACCTGAGACTTGAAAGTCGCCCGATAAACGCAAATGTGCGTCAGGAATTAAAGTTTCAGAGGCAATACCGTCCGTTTGAATATGGAAGTTTCCCTTTGAGCCTTCGGATAAACCCATCACACCCGTAGCCAAAACGCTCTTTACTGACAAAAGCGGCGATGTTGTTAAAGTTTCACCTGAAATGGCCGCCTTCAAATTCACCGAATTTGCAACAAAAGACGATAAATCAATGTTTAAATCTTTTAACTGTCGCCAATTAACCTTATAAGCGATATTTTTTACTTCAAGAATTACTTGAGTATTTTGGTAACGAAAGTCTTCCAATTGCGCCGAAAAAAGGTTTCCTGAGACGACTTTTACACTGATTTCCGGCACGAAACTCTTCACGATTTCAACGCCCACGCGAAGCCCTGCGGTCGTTGCGACCAACACCACCAACAAAAGCACCATCGATACCAAAAGTGCGATTAAGCCTAAAGTGAAGCGTTTAAACCTTTGCATTACAACTCCGGCCCTAAACCAATATAAAACTGCCAGCTATTGGGAGCACCACTGCCAACCGGACGAGCAATATCCAATTTGATCGGCCCCAGGGGCGACTCCCATCGCACGCCTAAACCCGCTCCCTTTTTCACCTTAAAGTCTTGCCAATGGTCAACCGCATCCCCAAAATCCATAAAGGCTGCCGCCCACCATTTGCCCGTTACTTTAAATTGATACTCAACACTGCCCGTAAAAAGTTTCGTCGCGCCAGTTAAATCGCCATTTTCATCGCGAGGTGAAATGGACTCGTAGTCATAACCACGAAGGCTTCGATCGCCCCCTGCAAAATAACGTAAATCCGGAGGGACGTTTTTAAAGTCATTCGTTTCAATCCAACCAGCGTGCGATCGAAGAACAAAACGATGGCGCTCGGCAAACGTACGAATCAACGTGTGTTGCATTTCCAGTGCAACAAAATCGGCATCCGACCCCCACAAGGAATCTGACCATTGAAGGGTATAGCGCTGCGAGTCACCCCATCGTGGCATCAAGCCTCCGCGAGAACGTGTTTTTGATAGCGTTGCGCCCGGATAAAGAAGCATGGTGTTTTGGCTTTGTTGGCCTTGCGTAAAACTGTCAAGTTTCCACGTTAAGTGCAACGCCTTTAACCACCCGTCGTACGGCTCCCAATAGCGAGATGCCATTAAAGTCGCCGCATCGGACTCAGTGTCATTCAAATTCTTTCGTTTATAGCCGCCTTGGAAAAGATAGTAGTGTTCAAGCGGGCTATCCATTAACGGCAATTTATAAGTGGAGTCCAACGTTTGCTCATAACGCGAAACTTCCGATCCGATCTCTAAACTGTGTCCCTTATCGTTAAGCCACGGCTTGGTCCACTTCACTTTTCCTCGCGGACCCACGTTGGTGGAATACCCCAAACCCGTCTCCACCGAATTTCCTTTTCTGGGGGTTAACATGGCCACAATCGGTACATTTTTCTCAGGATCCTCGCGACCGGTCTCAAGGTCTGGTGTTAATAAAATGGATTGGAACCACTGCGTTTTGGAAAGACGCTCATTTAACTGCGCTAAGGCAGCCGCATCGTAATAGTCCCCTTCTTTAAAAGGAACAATATTTTGAAGAATGGCGGGACGAATTTGAGAATCTAAAAATTGCACGCGTCCAAAACGGTAACGCTCCCCCGTGTCATAAATTAAATCCCAATAGGCTTTGTGTTCGGTGACATTAACACCCAATTGTTTCTTAACAAAGTCTGCATCAAAGTAACCGCGTTGCGCACTTAACGATTGCAAGTTACTTTTAAAATCTTCGTACTGACCTTGATTTAACGATCCCCCTAAATTGGGTCGTTGCTCCAAAAGGTTCGCAAAAACCGAATCGTCCTTTCCGTTGCCTAGAAGAACAACATTGGTTGCCACCAATCGTACGGCCTCTCCCGATTCCACATTAACTTCAAGAATGGCGTCTTTACCTTTGTCTGTCCAACGGTACTCAATCTTGGGCTCATAGTGACCGAGCGCCTCAAGCGCCGTACGAACTGCATCATTGACTTGAGCGCGATAAAGCCGAGGCGATGAGATATTGGAATGATCAACTGAGACCAATTGCGCTTGAACATTTTCTTTGAGCGCACCATCAAGCCCCTGAAGCTTTACTTCAAAAGCTTCAAGCGACAAAGGCAATGTTGCCAAACAAAGCCCAATCGTACGCACAAATAAAGACGACACGCTGTTGTCCCAAAGAAGTTAAATACACTTGATTGTATCGCGTTGAGCTTGATTTTCAGTGACGGACATATTTCTATTCTTTTCTGAGTTTTGTACTGCATGAGTAGTCATTGGATAAAACCCCTAAAAACAATTGCTTAAAATTGGATTTTTCACCTACAGAAAATTATTTAGATACATTCACTACTGTCCAAAATAATTTTTATTAAATAACCCCGTATCAACAATTTCGGCCTTTAGCTGTCCAAGACGTTGTCAAATCCCATTTCAAGCCCCTCAAGTCAAAACAAACACGCTTGAGGG
>Ga0129317_1000360_pt1 | contig 50585 bp, 45 predicted proteins | sample Cm1ome_FD_94430 | JGI IMG/M metagenome (GOLD analysis project Ga0129317, IMG submission 94430) | Eastern black-and-white colobus group fecal microbial communities from Wisconsin, USA - Cm1105 metagenome | ecosystem: Host-associated > Mammals > Digestive system > Large intestine > Fecal | place... | reverse complement strand
CTATAAGTATCATTGCCGTCTGAACTCAGGCGGCAGCCCTGCTAGGGCGGATGACAGAAAGTTCATCAATCTGATGACAATTCATGTGAGCAAGTCAGTGACAGCTCATGAGGTCAGTAACACTAATGCTTTCCAATCGATTATATTTCTGATTAATTGTCTAAGTAAATATTCATCATCTACAATAATCAGCTTTAGCATATTCAACACTCCTCCACTTCAATTTTCATTATAATTGTAGTACCTCCATTTTCTTCCGACTCAATACTCCACCAAATTCGATCTCCATAACAATACTGAAGTCGATGAAGCGTTGCAAATAATCCGAAAGATTTGCCATTTCTTCCCTCTTCTCCTGAAATAGCCTTTTTCAGAGCTTCTTTAGACATTCCGCGGCCATTATCCATTAATGTGATTTTAATCTCCTTTTCCCCTGTCCGGACTATATCAAGATTAATAATCCCTTCTGTCGTAAACCCATGTATGCCATGATTAATTGCGTTTTCCACCAACGGCTGTAAAGCAAATTTCAAAATTTTCCACTGCATAATTTCCGGATCCGCCGAGTATCTATATTCAAACTCTCCACCAAAACGCATTTGTTGAATATCGACATAGCTTTTTAACATCACCAGGTTTTTCTCTATTGTTATAAAATCATCTCCTTTGCTGAGATTAATTTTATAAAATCTGGAGAGCGCATCTATCATTGCATATGCATCATCATATCGTTTTAAAACAAACAATGCTTTTATGGAATCAAATGTATTATATAAAAAATGAGGATTTATCTGTGCAGTAAGCACTTTTAAATCTGCTTTTCCCTTTAATCGTTCTGCCTCCTTTGTTTTTTCCAGCAATTCATTGATTTTTTTTACCATTTCATTGTAAACATGTATTAGTTCCTGTATTTCGTAATGAGCAGAATTCATTTTCACTGGCTGAAATACACCGTTTTGCAAACAGCGCATCGCAATCATCAGCTCCTTTATCGGTCGTGTATATAGTTTAGAAATCATAACAATGCAAACCAGGGTGAGCATAGCCTGTAAAATAATCAATGCAATATCCATTAAACTTCTCTCTCGGTTTCTTTGATAGGCATCCTCTACCGAAATGGCATCCATATAATACCCTTCCTCCGATTTCAAAATACAAAACATATATTTTTCATCGAACATATTCCGGAGCACCATTGTCTTTTCATTCTGAATCATGTCTTTTCCGATTTTCTGCATTTCGTCCGTATACACATCATCAGAGATCACAATTACAGATTCCTCATTATTCAAAAGACAAAATATACTTTCGTATTTGTCTGCATTATCCGCCACTAAAAAATCCTTTAACACGTCGGAAGAGACCGTCATAATCATATAACCGATTTTTTTAAAATTAGTCGTACTTCTTACTGCTCTTCTAAAACTGATCTCCGGCATATCACCTTCTCTGTAAAAATCATCGCTTGAAAAATCAACATGATATTCCCCATATTCCTCTTCATCATACCATTCATAATCTTCAATACAACGATATCGCGGATAATGCAGCGCCTGCTTATCTGCTGATGCTACCAATCCATTATTACTATACAAATAAATAGATTCTATCTGCTTTACATTTACAACCAGTTCCCACAGATAATTATTAACCTTGTCCTGCAATGCAAAATCAACCTGTCCACTCGAATTTTTTTCCAATAACTCCTGAACTCCCGCATTGGAAAAACAAATCCTCGAATAACCATCCAAAGTGTCTACTAAATTTTCCATCATCTTATCTATACTATCCAAATATGTCAAAGACGCATTTTCAAGTTTTTGATATACAAAAAATGAATTATAATATCTGTTTACGCCAAGAAAGACCGTGAGGATTAAAACAATCGACACGGTCATAACGATTGACATTTTGCTGGAAATACTTACTCTGCTTACTTTCTCTTTCATTAATTTACGTATATTCATATCCCTCTATAATGTGATTTTATACACACTTTCTGCTGTTTTATATAACACTTGTTCCATTTCTTTTTCTGGCACAACGGTTTTGATTGTTTCATATTGCACAGCAACATTGTTTACGTGGTCTGAAGAAAACATCATCTTCTCTGCCCCCAGTTCCTTATAAATCATGCCCATATCTGCAACCCCGGTCCAAGTCGGTTCAAGATACACATTTTCACAAATCTGCGCCAAAATAACCGCTTCTCTGGCCATCAATCCCATTCCCGCATGTGCCACTACAATTTTTAATTCAGGATACTCTTTTGCAGCTTTCAAAATATGCATCGGACTTGAAAATGGTATTCCTGATCCGGTATGAACCATCATCGGCACACCCAATTCAGCTGCCACAGAAAAAGCATACATACCATCCTCTGATTCAGGATCACAGGCGTGACCAATTGGTGTTAATTTCAATCCTACAAAACCAAGCTCTTTTACGCACCGAATAGCTTCTTCTCTATATTCTTCCTGTGTGAAATGCGGATAAATAGATGCCATCCCCCAGATTTTCATTTTATCACACTTCGAAAATTCAAAAATTCTATCATGGATTTCTTTATTTGCCTTTAATGAAAAACGTGGTAACGATGGCTGTACAATTGCTCCCTGTACGATCGTATCCTTATAGCCATCCAGTAAATTTTCCTCTGTAATTACATGTCCAAACACAACATCTTTGCCCAAATGAGCATGTACATCCAGTGCTCTCATATTTTTACCCTTGCTCCTTCCTGTCATTTTATCGCTTCACTCGTGCGCCAGCCCCCTGCATAACTGCCTCAACCTCTTTTCGGTTTGCCATACTGGTATCTCCAGGTGTCGTCATTGCAAGCGCTCCATGGGCCACTCCTAATTCAAGTGCAGTTTCCGGATCTCCTGTCGTCACCATCCCATAAATCAGACCAGATGCAAAAGAATCTCCACCGCCCACGCGATCTAAAATCTCAAGGTTCTCATACCTTTTTGAATTATAAATTCGACCTTCTGCCCAGCAAATAGCACTCCAATCATTCACAGTGGCCGTCTTTACCTCTCTAAGCGTCGTTGCCACCATTTTCAGATTTGGATATTTCTCTACTACATTATTAATCATATGCTCATATCCTTCAAGATTTAATTTCTTTAATTCATTATCATTGCCATCTACATCAAATCCCAAACACGCAGTAAAATCTTCCTCATTTCCAATCATTACATCTACATATTTTGCCACTTCTTTATTTACTTCCTGCGCTTTCTCCATACCACCAATTGCAGACCACATAGATGGGCGATAATTTAAATCATACGAAACAATTGTACCATATTTTTTGGCAATTTTTATTGCATCCACTACCGTTTCACATGATTTTTCTGAAAGTGCTGCATAAATTCCTCCTGTATGAAACCAGCGTACACCAAGCTTTCCAAAAATATATTCAAAATCAAAATCTGCCGAAGTTGCCTTGGAAATTGCAGTATTCGCACGATCCGAGCATCCTAACGCTCCGCGGATTCCAAATCCTCGTTCTGTAAAATTCAGGCCATTTCTGCATACCCGTCCTATTCCATCAGTATCTGCCCACTTAATCAATGATGTATCTACTTTTCCCTGACAGATCAGATCTTCTAACAACATTCCCACTTCATTTTTGGCAAATGCAGAAATAACTGCTGTATTTAACCCAAAGCACTTACTCAGGCCTCGAATTACATTATATTCTCCGCCGCCTTCCCAAACTCGAAATGAACGTGCAGTGCGAATTCTTCCTTCACCCGGATCCAGTCGCAGCATTACTTCGCCAAGTGAAACTGCATCATATTTACATTCACACAATTCCTTTAGATGTAAATCCATTTTTTCATTCTCTCCTTTTTTCGTTTCTATTTTTCTGACCTGATTTCATCTTTTAATTTTGCAGCTTCTGCTACCAGACTTCGGATTCTGTCAAATTCACTGTTTTGAATCCATTCTCTTTTTACCATCCAGCTTCCCCCGCAAGCTGCCACTGCCTTACATGAAAGAAACTCTTTTAAATTATCTTTATTTATTCCACCGGTCGGCACAAATTTCATTTCATTATACGGCGCTGCCAACGCTTTAATCATTGTCACCCCACCAAACTGAACCGCTGGGAAAAATTTCACCATTTTTAAACCACAGGCGATCGCCTGCATTATTTCAGATGGTGTAACGCATCCAGGTAAAACTGAAATTTTTCGTTCCAGGCAATAGTCAACCACTTTTGAATCAAACCCGGGACAAACAATAAATCGTGCACCTGCATTTATCGCACGTTCAACCTGTTCTACATTTAAAACAGTCCCAGCTCCAACCATCATATCGGGATACTTTTGCGTCATAATGCGGATACTTTCTTCCGCAGCCTGTGTTCGAAATGTAATTTCCGCACACGGAAGCCCACCCGCCACTAATGCTTCTGCAAGCGGTTCTGCATTTTTCGCTTCATCGATCACGATAACCGGAATAACTCCTATTTTTTCAAATTTTTCCTGAAGATCCTTCATACTACTGCCTCTTTCCCTCAATATTAACGATGCTGCATCTGTCATTCGTTCTCATAGGTAGGAATTACTGCTCCTTTTGATGCAGATGCCACATTTTTTGCATACTGATACAAATATCCTTCTACCTTTTGGTGACATGTGTATTTCTTTTTCCTTCGTTCTTCAAAATCTACATCTATTGCATCAATTTTTCCATTTTCCACATCGACTGATATCATATCCCCATCCTGTAAATATGCAATCGCTCCATCGTCCGCAGCTTCAGGACAAATATGCCCCACAAAGCACCCGTTGTTTGATCCTGAAAATCTGCCATCTGTAATCAGACATACCTTCGATCCCAAGCCTAAGCCAACTAATAGCTTCATAGCTTTATACATTTCCGGCATCCCCGGTCCACCTTTGGGTCCTTCATTTCGAATCACAACAACTTCTCCACCTTGTATTTCTCCATTCCGAATTCCTGTCAACGCCGATTCTTCACTTTCATAAATCTTTGCTTTTCCACAAAAGTGTACTGCCTCTTCTGGAATTGCTGACGGCTTCGTTACCGCACCGTCTGGTGCTATATTTCCATACAGGATCTTAATACCTGCTCGCTTATGTACCGGATTTTGAATTGCATGAATTACTTCCCGCGATCTATTTTCTGCATGCATCAAATTCTCACATAATGTATCTCCTGTGCATGTTAATGCATCCACATACAGTTTTGCTTCCATCTCTTTCATCAAAGCCTGTACGCCGCCAGCTTCAAAGAAATCAAATAATGTATATTTTCCGGCCGGAATCATAGCCACCAAATGCTGAATCTCACTGCTGATCGTTTCAAAATCATCTATTGTTAAATCAATTTTTCCACTATGTGCAATTGCCAGCAAATGCAATACAGCGTTTGTTGACCCTCCCATCGCTGAATTTACCATTATTGCATTTGCCAGCGCCTTTTTTGTAATAATATCCTGAATCCTTATATTCTTATGTACCAAATCAACGATTGCTTTTCCACTATTGTAGGCGGCGGCCATACGTTTACTATATACTGCCGGAATCGTGGCTGAACCTGGCAGCATGATTCCCATAGCTTCTGCAAGGCATCCCATTGTATTTGCTGTACCAAGCATCGCGCAGGATCCAACTGTCGGCATTGCATTATCCTCTATCCATTTAAACTCTTTTTCTGTAATCTTTTCTGCCTGTAAAGCTCCTTCCGACTGCTGAATGCAGGAATGGTCGATCCACTCTCCTCCATAGGGATTTCCATCTGCCATATGTCCCGGAAGACTTGGTCCTCCATTAATAAAAATTGTAGGCAAATTTACCCTCATTGCCCCTATCAACATTCCCGGAATAATTTTGTCACAGCTTCCCAGTAATACAATGCCGTCTAAACGATGAGCCTGTACCATTGCCTCCACATCATTTGCAATCATTTCTCTTGCCGGAAGAATATAACGCATGCCCTCGTGTCCCATTGCAATTCCATCACAGGCACCAATTGTTCCAAATTCAATTGGCATCCCCCCTGCCGCCTGAATTCCTTCACGAATTCTTTCTGCCATCTGGCGCAGGACAATATGGCCCGGACAAATCGAATTATATGCATTTGCAATCCCAATGATTGGGCGTTTCAGTTCCTCTTCTGCATATCCGTCTGCTTTATATAAAGCTCTTACATTTGCATACCCGGGACCCTGTAAAATTTCATGACTTCTGTAAGACATCTTTTATCACCCTTCCATAAATTATAATCTCTCGCAATCTTCGGCCTGATAAACGCAAAACTTTTATCGTATTAACTCCAGTTTTCCATAGTCATACAGCCTGCTAAAAAAGGCAGGCTGTATTTCTTATTATTTCTCACATGTAACATATCTAAACTGATAGTTACCGGATCCAATTTCTTTTCTTTCTTGTCCCGGGATCAGCAAAACTGCATCCGTATTTGGCGGAATTACCACAGACACTAAAATTTCGTCTTCGTTTCTCTCCCAATCTATGCAGACTTCTCCATACGGTGTCTTTACACTGGATGATACAAATCTAAGATCTCCTATCATTGCCGGCTTAATTTCAATTTTCTTGTATGCCGGCTTTAATGGCTTAATTCCAGCCAGCTTTTCGTAAAAGAAGCTACTTATACTGCCGAACATCGGCTGATTATGATTCGCAGGACACTGATAAAATCCATACTCTTTTTCCCAGTATTCCCATAATGTAGTAGCTCCATTTGTAATCATATATCCATAGCTTGGATACGTTACGCTAGTAATCATATGATAGGCTACTTCACCAAGACCAAATTCAACAAGTGTTTCAAATAATAATGGTGTCCCAAAAATTCCTGTATCTAAGTTCCCTTCGCACTCCTTGGTAATATGTTTTTCCAAATACTGTTTTACTTCGCAAAGTTCCCTTTCTCTGATAGCACCCAACTTATTCGCAAATGCTTCCGTTCCCTGTGCCCCAATACTGTACCTGCCATTTTTAGAATCATAAAACTCGTTTCTAAAGCTAAGCACTGTTTCATTATACTGATTCTGAAAATATTCTGCATCTGCTGACCGTCCAAGCACTTCCGCCAATTCTGTCATAAGTTTCGCATTATATGCATAGAAAAAAGTATTAACAAATCGCGGAGGTATTAAAATTTCTCCAGGTGTCGACCATTCTCCAAGACAGTCCTTATCTGTACCTTCGCCCTCAACAATTCCTTTTTCCATTCCGGTCTGCAGGAATTGCATCCAATGAATCATATTATCAAAATACTCTTCTGCGCTCTTCGTGTCTCCGTAGTAACGGTACATAAGCCATGTGATAATAATCAAAGCACTTCCCCATGCCGGACCACCACCGCCATCCTGACATGGTACTGTGTGTGGCAAAAATCCTGTTGTCTTGTCCTGTGCATCTATAAAGTCATCCATCCAGTCGGAATAGAATTCGTGCATGTCATAGCTATACATCATAGCTTTTGCTGTAATCAATGCATCCCCTCCATACCCCTGCCGTTCTCTGTGAGGAGAATCAAGTGGAATGCCTCCATGTAAACCACTCTCCATCGACCACAGACTTGCTTTCTGAATCTGATTGATCAATGCGTTAGAGCATATAAATTTACCTGACCGTTCGACCCCTGCCCGAATATGCACTGCCACAAAGTCTTCCATCTTTGGAACTCCCGGATATCCCTGTACCTCTACGTATCGAAATCCATGCCACGTAAATGCCGGTTCATAATATTCTTCTTTTTTTCCACTTAAAATATAAATATCTTTTTGTTGTTTCCACCCGCTTCCAGTACTATAATAATTTATTTTCCCATCCGGCCACAGTTCTTCACCAAACCGCAGCTGAACCTTATCTCCCTCTTTGCCAGATACTCTCATTTTAACCCAGCCAGTCATATTCTGCCCAAAATCAATCACATACATTCCGGGCGTTACTTCACTGATCTTCTTAGGAAAAAGTTCGCAAATCTTTTGATCTGACGGAGCTTTCTGTTTGGTTAATTCTCCGCCTGGTTCCTCTGCTTTACCTGCAAATTTCCAATCCAGGTCTTCGAAATCTTTTTCTCGCCAGCCTACGCTCTCCTTACGTGCATCATATATTTCTCCAAAATAAATATTATTATAAATTCTAGGACTTTCATGCCATTTCGTATTTTCGTCGCTTATAAATACATCTTTGTCTCCATCTTCATATTCTATTTCGATCTGGAACAAAAGCTTTGGATATCCATACCATAATTTTTTTTCGTTAATTTTATCTTTTTGGTTATACCATCCATTACCAAGCTCAACACCAAAAACATTTTCTCCGTGAACAATCGCAGTTGTTATATCATATGTATGGTAATAAACTCGTTCCACATAATGCGTTCGATTCGGCGTAAGAACATCTTCTCCACATTTTTTTCCGTTAAGATAAGCTTCATAATATCCTAACCCGGAAATATACAACCGCCCGGTTTTCGGCTGCTTCTCTATATTGCAGACTTTTCTAAAATAAATCGCTGCTGCCCTCTCTGACGCACAAATCCACTCTGCTTCCCAATCCGTCTTATTTAATAAACCAGCTTCAAAAAAAGCCTCATCACTCCATTCAGAAACATTTTCCTTTTCATCCCATATACGAACTTTCCAGTAAACTCTCTCTCTGGATAAAAGCGGCTTTCCTTTATACGAAATGTTCACAGATTCTTCGGAATAAACTTTTTCGCTATCCCAAACAAGAACTTCCTTAAGATCTGAAGCCTTTTTAAATGCTTGAATCTGGTAGGCACTCTGTTTGCGGTTTTTTCCATACGCCTTCATTCTCCAGGATAAGCGTGGAGCTACATTGTGAATTCCTATCGGATTTACTTTATAATCACTACGTAAATCGATTGCCTTAATTTCTTCTTTACTACCCTTCATCTTATCTCCAATCCAGAACAACACCCATTGCCTGCGTGCGATCTTTTAACAGCATCTGATACATCTGCGGTGCCTCTTTATAACTTACACGATGTGTAATCATTTCTGACATATCTACCTGTTTGTTGTAAATCAACTTAAAAAATGTTTCACTATTTCTTTCACATGTCCACGGATTGTCATAAGTTTTTACCGGTGCCTGTGAAGATGTATGTGCGCCAATAATGTTTACACTTACTGCATTACAACAATCATGAAAATCAATTAAGGTCTTTTTCTTAGGTGAACTCAACATACAAAGCTTTCCCTGCTGGTGCAAAGCTAAAAATTCTTCCGGAATCGCATCCGCATTTCCCGTTGTTTCAATAACAATATCTGCCATATCCCCATATGTATATTCTTTTATAATCGAGATTGGATCTTCTTTTGTGGAGCAAATCGGAATAATCGCCCTCTGATCAGGTAAATACTTCAGTCTTGCTTCACTCCTGTTTACCACAAAAATTTCTGTACATCCTCCTGCAAGTAAAAACCTGGCCGCCAGTTGACCTACAATACCAGCTCCATATACTACAACCCTGTTTCCTAATTCGATACCTGTTCTTCGAATTCCATTGATCGTTGTTTCTGCAAGTGCAAAAAATGTTGCTTCTTCTGGTTTAATTTCATAATTAATCATACGAAGCTCATTTACATTCACAATGACATACTGTGAATGTCCACTGAAACTTGCTACACGTTTTCCAATTAAGTCCTTTGAAACACCTTCACCTACTTCTTCAATAATACCCACATTTGAGTAACCGCTCTTTTGCGGATAGTGAATATATTCTGACCATTTTGATTTTTCCGGACATTCCCCAGTCAAGAAAGTTAATTCCGTTCCTGTGCTAATTAAGGTTTGTTCTGTCCGAATCAAAACCTCTGATTTTCCTGGCTTAGGACAATCAATTTCTTGTATTTCAACCTTATATGGTTCAGTAAAAATAACAGTATTGCTTTTCATTTTTTCTTCCTCCGTCCGTTAAATTGTTTGTTTTTCGTCCATTTTTTCGTATTTTTTAGTAACTTTATTATACATTTGTTTTTTCTATTTTCTTCTCAGTATTTTTACCTGTTTTGTATATTTTTTTGTCTTTCATAATCCGATGTTCTACACATTAAAAAAAACTGCATTATTTAAAATACAGTTTTAGGTAAAAAATATCCTTGCGCAGGCTCAATTGGCTTTACCGGAATATTTCTTTATCTGCCTCATCCGTTTTACCCATGCATACTCCTGATATAAAATGCAATCTGATAGGGCAGTCTTTCTTCCGGGGTCTTCAGCTCGTTTCCCAGTACTTTTCTGATGTTTCCAATACGATATAATATGGTATTGCGATGTGTATATAGTTCTTCCGCCACTGCCTGGATGCTTCCGTTGTGTTTCAGATAGGACTGAAGCGTTTCCACATAGCCCGCATGGTATTTGCGGTCGTATTCTTCCAGTGCTGCCAGGCATTCTGTTTCCATCTCTTTTAGTACCGCTTTGTCTTCCACCATATAGAGCAGTCGAAACAGTCCGCAGTCGTCAAACTTTACCACCTGCTTTTTATGCGTGACCGCCATCCTGGCTGCCGCCTTCGCCCGCCGGTAGCTTACGGAAAGCCGCGAAATATCCATACATTTGCTTCCTATTCCCACACACAGCTCCAGCTCCGGCATACGCCTTTTTCCTCTCTTTATAGCACCTTCGATCAGCTGATATAAAGTCTCTTCCGGAACCTCATTGGCTACCAGCACAAAATCAGAATTATAATAAAAGAAGCTTGCATTATGCGTAATATCCTCCAGATAGACCTGTATCCGATAAGACAGTTTCCTTCGCTCTACCGTATCCATGGAATCCAGCCCTTCACAAGTCAGCAAAAGCACCTGAAAGCTTCCATCCACAGCAAAATACTGCAGTAATTCTTTTCGGTAGGCTTCCTGATTATCAGGAGTCTCAATGGCCGCGATCAAAGCGGACGCAATCTGCTCATCGGTATTATCCTGCAAAAACACACGAATGCTGAAATCCTTTATCATATCTGACAAATGGACTTCCCAGGGCACCGTCAGCAGCGGAAGGTCGTTTTCATCACAGTATGCTCGCAATTCTTCCGGTATCTCATTGATATACTGCCCCACATTGATGATCAGACCGGATGCATGGTACCGGTTCAGCTTCCTTGCCAGATTCATCCAGTCTTCCTTTTGGGGAAATCCCAATCCTGTTGTCACCGCAAGCTCCTTGCCCCAAAAGTTCTGAATAATTGTTGTATCTTCCAGAAGATGCACCCAGCTGATCGAATTCGCCCAGCCATTTTGTCCGGCCAGAAATTTCATCTCATACTTCTTTTCTCCTGTCAATATCATATCTTCTATTGTAAAACTCATACGCTATGCCTTCTCCCTCCATTTTTGTTCTGCACTTACACTTTCTCGTTTTTGTTCCGCATTTACACCTTCCCATTTTCCCCTCATTATATCATACCTTTGTGCCGTCAGCACATATTTTGCCTGCGTTTTTTAGGGTTGAACCCCATAGCTTTTCTCTGATTTTGTGCTAAAATGTAAATAACTTAAGAAATTATTAAAGGAGGCGTGATTATGAGATTCGCACTTTATACAAACTCTCCGGATGCACTTCCGGCCCCGGAATGGATCAGAACGGAACGTTATATGTATTGTGACAATTTTATAAATGACTATATGAAGTCCAGACGTTTTGGTCTTCTTTCATTGGTCAGACGTCTGCTTCACAAATGATATACGGATCTTTGTTCTAAAAAGGACATCCTCTTCTCGGATGTCCTTTTTCTCTGCTGATCTTATTTATATTTCGTACGCTCTGAGCTTTTCATAATTGTAATCAGTGAACTAAGCAGCAACAGCATCGGGTAAAACAGCTTCGGCATAATCTGAAATGCAGAAATCTCACAGCCTAATTCATTCACCGCCGAGATCGCAACCAGCATCTGTGCGCCATAAGGAATCACTCCCTGAAAAATGCAGGAAAAGGTATCCAGAATGGAGGCGGTCTTTCTCGGTGTAATTCCGTATTCCTCTGCCATCTCCTTTGCGATAGGATTTGCCATTACGATTGCCACTGTATTATTGGCAGTTGCGATATCCATAGTTCCTACCAAAAGTCCCATTCCAAGCTGTCCGCCTCTTTTTCCGCGGAAAATTTTATGTATCCAGCTAAGAAGTGCGTCGAATCCACCGTATTCACGAATCAGCGCACACATGGCAGCTACCAGAATTGCCACCATACAGGTCTCAAACATGCCTGAGACACCGGATCCCATATTTTTCAGAATCTCTACCGGGGTGGCATGTCCTCCTATCAGCATGATAAATGCACCGGATACAATTCCTGTCAGCAATACCACAAATACATTGATTCCAACAATTCCTCCGATCAATACCAGCACGTACGGTATTACCTGCAACAGATGATACGGCTGGCTGACCTGCCCCTTGATTTCTGTCTGAAAGGACAGGATCAGAATCAAGATCAGCGTGGCGACTGCCGCCGGAAGAGCAATCCAGAAGTTTTCCCTGAATTTGTCCTTCATCTCACAGCCCTGTCCATTGCATGCAGCAATCGTCGTGTCGGAAATAAAAGAAAGATTATCCCCAAACATGGCACCGCCCATAACAGAGGCCACGCAAAATGCCAGATCAAATCCGGATGCCGTAGAAACTGCTGCCGCAATCGGCGTCAGAAGCGTAATCGTTCCTACAGAGGTTCCCATCGCCACAGATACGAAGCAGGCAACTACAAACAGTACCGACACGGAAAATCTGGCCGGTATCAGGCTCAGCATACAATAGGCAACACTCTCCGCACTGCTTCTCCCCACAACCCCTACAAAAGAGCCTGCTGCAAGGAAGATCAAAAGCATGGTGATGATATTTTTATCTCCGACCCCCTGTGCCATAATCTCCAGTTTCTTATCAAAATTCAGTTCTCTGTTCTGCAGACATGCAACCAGAATCGCTGCAAGAAATGCAATCACGATAGGAACATTATAAAATCCCATTGGAATTCTCATTACATACTCAAACAAAATCCCCAAGCCAAGGTATAATGCAAGAAATACACAAATTGGCAACAGGGCAATCCCTCTTCCTTTTCTCATCTTTCATCCTCTTTCTGCTATAAGCTGTTTATAATTAGCTGTTCTTTGTTCTTTTTTCATACGTATCATGCAAAAAATTTATCCTGCGTAATTTTATCCTATATGTCGTTCTTCTTCCATAAGGCAATTTTTCTCAATGCCGCGACAAAAGAACTACAGTTTCACAATGCACCGTCGAACAGAACATATCAACGCAGCAGGCCTTTTCCACCTTGTATCCGCTGCGGATCAGAACATCAAGATCTCTTGCCAGGCTTGTTGGTTTGCAGGAAATATATACCATACGCTCTACGCCATAGGCGATGATCTTCGGGAGTGCTTTCGGATGAATTCCGTCGCGCGGAGGATCCAGAACAATGAAATCCGGTTTTTCACTGACTTCATCAAGCACCTTCAGGACGTCGCCTGCAAGAAAGCTGCAGTTTGACAGGCCGTTGAGCGCTGCGTTTTCTTTTGCTGCCTCGACTGCCTCCTCGACGATCTCCACACCGATCACTTCTTTTGCCACGGACGCCAGAATCTGGGCGATCGTACCGGTACCGGAATACAGATCAAATACCGTCATATCCTTTGTATCTCCGATGTAATCGCGCGCGGTGCCATAAAGCACCTCCGCACCGAGTGAGTTCGTCTGGAAAAAGGAAAATGGTGTGATTTTAAACCGCAGGCCAAGAATCGTCTCATAGAAATAGTCCTGCCCGTAAAGAATGCGCGTCTCATCGCTTCGCACTACATCTGCAACGGAATCGTTGATGATATGCAAAATGCCGACAATCCTTCCCTCAAGTGGCAATGCACGGATCTGGTCTGCAAGCGGCGTCAGATCGTACTCTCTCTGGCTCGTCGTTACAAGGTTCACCAAAATCTCACCTGTTGTCTCTGCACGGCGAAGAAGAAGGTGGCGCAGCCAGCCCTCATGGGACATTTTATGGTAATACAGGCTTCTGCCCGTCTGATCCTTCTGCTCAATCTCCTGAAAATATGCAAGCACGCATTTCAGGATCTCCGTCATATCTGAATGCACGATCTTACAGTCTGAGGCAGTCAGCACATCATACGTGCTCCCCTTTTTGTGCAGTCCGAGTGAGAGCGGACCATCCTTATATTCATCTCCAAAGGAGAATTCCATCTTGTTGCGGTATGCAAACTCTTTGGGACTGCCCTTGATCCCCTCAAACACATAGTCCGGTTCTCCGGCATCGTTCGTCTGTCCTGCCCCTGCGATCGCCGTATCAAGAAGCTGCTTCACCTGATCTGCCTTCATCTTCAGCTGATCTTCATATTGCATAGTCTGATACATACAGCCTCCGCACTGCGGAAAAATACTACAGACCGGATCTCTTTTTTCCAGAGGGGATTTTTCCAGAACCTCCAGCAGCCTGCCTTCCATCTGATTTTTCCGTTTTTTGTTGATCTGGAACCGGATCTTCTGACCCGGAATTCCGTTTTTGACCGTCACCGTACCTTCTTCCGTAATGACTCTTCCTTTATTTGGAAAATCCACTCTTTCGATCACACCTTCTAAGATATCACCCTTTTTCATCTCTGCTTCCTTTCCTGACCAAAAATGAGCAGGTGCCTTCCGGCCGCCTGCCCATCAATGTTTTTTGTTTTATTCGTTTTATTCTTCCTCTGAAGTCTCTTCTGACTCTTCGGATTCCTCTTTTGCTTCCGGAGCAGCTTCCTCTTTTGCTTCTTCCTTTACTTCCGGAGCGGCTTCTTTTTCTTCTTTTTCCATTTCCGGGAAGTCATCATCATCGAAGAAATCATCGAAATCATCTTCGAAATCATCCTCATCATCAAAATCTTCCAGATAATCCGGTGCAAAGTAACGATATACTGCGTATGCGATGCCTGCCACTGCAGCTACTGCGCCTACAATTGCAAGAATCCAGAGTACGGTATTTTTATTTTTGTCTTCGTCTCTTTTCTTTAATACTTCCATAAGTTCATCGATTTTAACCATTTTTTCACGTCCTTTCCGGTACAGATCGCTCTGTCCTGTAAATTGCTGCTCTCTTTGCAGCCTTTTCCATAGTATAGCACATTCCACCGTATTTTACTATAAAAACTTTGCAATCTGAATGGGATTAATTCTCCGTTTTCACCAACTTTGCAAACGATGCAAACATCTTTTTAATACCGACCCGGTCAAAATTAACAGTCACTTCGTAATCTCTTCCGCCTTCTGCGATATTCATAACCGTTCCTGTGCCAAATTTAATGTGACGCACACGATCGCCGACACTGTAGCTTAAACCATCTGATTTTTTGACTTCAAACTGCTGCTGTGCCATGATCTTCGTCTTGAAATTCTCCCGCATCTGCCGGTAAGCAGCATGTGCTTTTGTCTCCGGAAGTTCCTTTTTTTCTTTCTGAGGCATTTTGGCACGCTCATTTTCTGCCATAAATTCCTCCGGAATATCCTCCACAAAGCGTGATACACGATTGTAGTGAATCTCCCCGCGAACCATCCGCTGCTTTGCACTGGTCAGGAACAGATTCGTGCGCGCACGTGTAATTCCGACGTAGCAAAGACGCCGCTCCTCCTCCAGCTCACTCTCATCCTCAGAAGAAATACTGATATAGCTCGGAAATACACCATCCTCCATACCGACCATGAAGACAACCGGAAATTCCAGACCCTTGGCACTGTGCAGCGTCATCATCACTACGTGATCAGAATCCTCCTCCAGACTGTCGATATCCGCTACAAGCGCAACTTCCTCAAGGAAACCGTCCAGGGTCGGATTCTCTGTTTTTTCATCGTATAGTGCCGCTTTATTTAAAAGCTCATCCACATTGGCCATGCGGTCCAGCGCCTCATCGGTACCTTCCGACTGCAGCTCTTTCATGTATCCCGTCTGCTCCAGAATATCCTCGATCAGCGTCTTTACCTTGTAAAATTCCTGCTTTGTGCGCAACACCTGAATCATCTGTACAAAGGTCTGCAGCTTTGATACGCTCTTTCCAATACCCGGGATCGTGTCTGCTACGCGCAGGGCATCATAAAAGCTTGCACCGTGCTCCGTCGCATAATCCTGTACCCGGCTGATCGTTGTCGCACCGATTCCGCGCTTCGGCACATTGATAATCCTGCGTACAGCCAGATCATCCCTTCCATTTGCGATTGTTTTTAAATAGGCAATTACATCCTTGATCTCTTTTCTGGAGTAGAAATTTACGCCGCCGACAATCTTATACGGTACGTTTGCATACAAAAATTTTTCCTCAAACATACGCGACTGCGCATTTGTCCGGTAAAGAATGGCACAGTCACCGTACTTCCATTTGCCTGCACCTACCTTCTGGCTGATCATGCCGGCTACGTATTCCGCCTCCTCAAAGCTGTTCATAAACTGCCGGAACCGGATCTTCTCTCCGTCTCCATTGGCCGTCCACAGGGTCTTTTCCTTCCTGCCTTTGTTATGGCTGATAACCGCATTTGCAGCATTTAAGATATTCTGGGTGGAGCGGTAATTCTGTTCCAGACGAATGACCTTTGCGTCCGGGAAAAACTCCTCAAAGTTCAGGATATTTCCAATATTGGCACCGCGGAATTTATAGATCGACTGATCGTCATCACCTACCACGCAGAGATTTCTGTACTTTGCTGCAAGCAAACTCACCAGCTTAAACTGCACGGTATTCGTGTCCTGATACTCGTCCACCATGATAAAACGGAAACGCTCCTGATACTGCTCAAGCACCTCCGGGCAGCTCTGAAACAGTTCCACAGTCCGGCAGATCAGATCGTCAAAATCAAGCGCATTATTCTCAAAAAGCTGGCGCTGATATTCTTTGTAAACCTCTGCCACCTTCTGCATCCGCTGATCTCCCTGCGCCTTCTGCACATAATCAGACGGCGAGAGCATCTCATCCTTTGCAGCCGAAATTTCTGCCATGAAAAAACGCTCCCGGTACAGCTTTGTATCGATCTGCAGCCGTTTGCAGATCTCTTTGATCACTGATTTCTGATCCTCACTGTCATAAATTGTAAAATTGTTTGCAAATCCGATCCGGTCAATATACCGGCGAAGAATCCGCACGCATGTGCTGTGAAAGGTTGCTACCCAGACACCGCCAAGGGATCCTCCCAGCATTGCCTCCACACGATCCCGCATCTCTCCGGCAGCCTTGTTTGTAAATGTGATCGCCATGATATTCCATGGATCCACTCCCTTTTCCTCGATCAGCCAGGCTACGCGGTGTGTCAGCACACGTGTCTTTCCTGATCCGGCTCCGGCCAGGATCAGAAGCGGTCCCTCATAATGGCAGACAGCTTCATACTGCTGCGGATTTAACATATCATATTTTCCCATTTTTTCTCCTCTGTCTATTCCTCAAAATCTGCGAACACCGTAAAACCACTGTCATCTGTGCGGACCTCTGCCACCACACCGTCAAACACCTTCAGACGTTCGCGGTTGCCAAAATTCGCAGACATCGCCACGGCAGGTTCAATCGTATAATACCAGCTCGACGGAAGTACGCCTTCCGTCACATGGATCTTATCGCCCGGCTTTACGAGACCCTCCCGTTCCATTTTGAATTCCATTCTGCGCATATCTATTCCTTTCTGCTGCGGCTCTTCGCTTTTCCAAATACCTCTTCCTTGTTGTCCTTGTAAAGCGGACATTCGCAGTTTTTTGCCCTATTTATTCTACCTGATTCGTCCTGTTTACGCAAGTGCATCTGTTTCGAAAAAGATTTTTTCCGATATGGTTATTTTTATCTTGTCATCTGGTATTAAAGACTATATAATAATTTGGGGATCAAATAGAAAATTTCTATTTTTTCCCAACATCTAAGAGAGGTGACGCATGTGAAACAGGATTACACAAAAATCCTTACGGACATTCTTGGGAATCTGATTCATCTGAATCACATTCAGCCGTCAGAGATCCCACATATTAACTTGTATATGGATCAGGTCACGGGCTTTATGGAAGAACATTTAAGTAATTCCAAGCGCTTTGACGATGATAAAATTCTTACCAAAACCATGATCAACAATTATGCCAAAAACAAGCTGCTTCCTCCCCCGGAGAAAAAGCGTTACTCCAAGGAGCACATGTATATGCTGATTTTCATTTATTATCTGAAGAGCTTTCTTCCTCTGACTGACATCCAGACCATTTTAAAGCCCATCAGCGATCAGTTCTTTGGCAGTGATGATGGATTTTGTATGGAAGATATTTATCAGGAGGTCTTCCGCCTCGGTGAAGAAAATATATCTGACATCGGCCGCGATATTCTCGCGAATTTTCATACTGCCGCTAATTCTTTTGACGACTATGAGGGTGAAGACCAGGATACACTTCAGATTTTTGCTTTTATCTGCCTGCTCAGCTTCGATATTTACCTGAAAAAGGAAGTCATAGAGCAGCTGATCGACGCAATTAATAAGGACAACAATAATAAGGATAAGAGAAAATCCTAAAATGACAGAGATAAAAAACAGGGGTCTTTGCCCCTGTTTTTTATCTCTGCCAAGAAAACTGCCGCTTCTGTAAGCAGTGAGTCCGTACTGCACATTTTGCACTATTCTTCCGACTCTTCCTCCGGCTGACTGCCCTGCTCCTTTTCCTTCAGACGGCTAAAGACCATCTCATATCCGTCATTTCCGTAGTTCAAAGAACGATTGACACGGCTGATCGTTGCTGTGGATGCGCCGGTCTTTTCTGCGATTTCCAGATAAGTTTTCTTTTCCTTGAGCATATACGCTACTTCAAATCTCTGAGACAAAGAAAGCAGTTCGTTTACTGTGCAGACATCTTCAAAAAAGGTATAACACTCCTCTTTATCTTTCAGACACAGGATTGCTTCAAACAGTCCGTCCACCGCCTCTGTCCGTATTTTCTTACTCATATACGTTACCCTCTCATGCAAATATAGTTGGCTATGCCTCTTCTATCTTAACACGTTGCTTTAGTGCTGTAAAGCAGTTTATTTTAAAAAACATCATCATTATTTTTCTTTCGTACGCAGACAGAAAACACTTATTCGCGCCAAAAAGACTTTCAAAAATCAGAAAGAATAAAGCAGAAATTACCGGCAGTATGTGAGTAATCAGAATCACTTCTCAGGCCTGCTGCTGATCGATCATCAGATTCAGGATTGTCACATCGGTATCCTTCATACCGACTCTTCCGACATAGCCCATATTCCGAATCGTATCTTCTACATTATCTTTGACAAGTCCTTCACCCGGCTGGAAACAGTGATTTGCGCTTCCGAGTGTGTACGCCATGATCGCCGCATCCACTGCAGATGCAATCTTTGCCGCACAGGATGACTTCGCACCGTCACATACCATTCCACTTGTGTTGGCCAGTGCATTTGTAATCGTTCGTGCAACTGACTCATAATCTCCGCCGTTCAGCCATGTGATTGCCGCCCCGGCTCCACATGCAGCACTGACCGCTCCACAGTATGCGGAAAGACTTCCGATATAGGACTTCTGATGGATTGCCACCAGATTGCTCACTACGAGTGCGCGATACAGCTTTTCTTCGGATACCTTCAGCTCCTTTGCATATTCAATAACCGGAAGAGAGCACGTCATACCCTGATTGCCGCTGCCGGAATTGATCACAACCGGCATGGAACAGCCATTCATTCGGGCATCTGAGCCTGCTGCCGCCTTTGCCTTTGCCCGGATCTTGACGTCATCCCCGTATGCACTTAAAAGCGTCCGGCCGACCTCTGCGCCATAATGATTGCGCAGGCCCTCCTCTGAAATAGCAGTATTCATCTCAATCTGCCTTCCGATCACATCCTCAATATCAGATATCCGCACCTCCTGCGCAAACTGAAGGATATCAGCCACGTTTAAAAGCGCACGCTTATCACTTTTTTCCTGCGACTCATCTTTTTCGTCTGCAGCAGCTGCTTTTTCAAACAGTACCTCTGCGTCCTTCTCGATTCGGATGATATTCGTATGCTTGTCTTCAATCGTAACGGATGCCGTATGTCCGTTTTCTGTCAGCACCGCACGGATATAGAGATTCGCAACACCCTCCTGCAGATAGCAGGTACAGAATTTTTTCTCCAGCAGCAGCTGCGTTCTCTCTCGCTGCTCCTGTGTGATTCCCTCCAGTACTTCCAGTTCTCTTGAGGCATCCCCGCCGCATAATCCAAGAAGTGCTGCAGCCTCGATTCCGCGCATGCCGCCGGAATTCGGTACCGTCACACTCTTTACATTTTTGATAATATTGCCGCTGCAGTAAACGTCCAGATGACCGTCCTTCCACCAGTCTGCATTCTTCTGATCTTCTGTTCTATCTTCTTTTGATAAACCGATCCTTCCATCCGGATTTTTCAGCACTTCCGCAGCCTTTGCTGCGGCATAGGCAATCGCGATCGGTTCCGTACAGCCCAGTGCCGGAACCAGCTCTTCTTTTAAAATTTCAATGTAGCTTCGATAAATTTTTTCTTCCATCTGTTATCCCTTTTTCCGTCAGTAAAAAATCCTCTGCAATCTGATCTGACCGTTTCGTTTACGGCAGCTGTTTTCCTGCTGCAAGGTAAACGCGGTACCACTCCTCGCGGGTCAGCACAATGTCAGCTGCCTTGCTGATATCCTGAATTCGCTTCAGATTTGTACTTCCGACAATTGTCTGAATACCTGCCGGATGACGCAGAATCCACGCAGTTGCGATCGCATTCTGGGTAACGCCATATTTTTCAGAAAGCTCATCCAGCACCTTGTTCAGTTCCGGGAATTTCTCGTTTCCGATAAAGATACCTTCAAACATTCCGTACTGGAACGGTGACCATGCCTGCAGTGTCAGCTTTTTCAGACGTGCATACTCAATCAGGCTTCCGTCACGGCTGCAGCCTGCATCATTTTGGATATTTACATTCAGTCCGGCATCGATCGTCGGGCAGTGTGCTGCAGAAAACTGAATCTGATCGATACAGATTTTTCCGCCGCAGTACTGATTCAGAAGCTCGATCTGCATCGGATTATGGTTGCTGACTCCAAATACCTTTACTTTTCCTGATTTTTCCAGGATATCAAACGCCTCTGCCACCTCTTCCGGCTCCATCAGGGCATCCGGACGGTGCAGAAGAAGAATGTCCACATAATCGGTCTTCAAACGCTTCAGGCTTCCATCTACGGAATTTAAAATATATTCCTTTGAAAAATCATAGCAAACGCCCGGACGGATCGCACATTTTGTCTGAATTACCATCTGCTCCCGAAGCTCCGGCGTCAGTACGTTTCCAAACACTGCCTCTGCCTCTCCGCCTGCATAAATATCCGCATGGTCAAAGAAGTTGATCCCCAGCTCCATTGAACCATCGATCAGGTTCCGGACTGCCTTTTCATCCGGAAGTCCCGTGATGCGCATGCATCCGATTCCGATTCTGGAAACCTCTTTTATTTTGTCACTGATCTGAAATGTTTTCATTCTTATATCCTCCTTTTATTCCTGAAATGTTTCATCCAGCTTTCGCAGCGCTGCAATATAAATTTCCGCCGCATGCTTTATGTTTTCTATCGATTCCGCCTCATCTGCGCAGTGGCAGTTTCCATGCCCCTCTTTCAGACCCGGCACAGAAAAATCACGCTCCTGTCCAGGTCCGAATGCTACGGCACGCGGAATTTTTCGTGCGTACGTACCGCCGCCCATCACGAACGGTTCGCCCTCCTGTTTCGTGGCTTCCCTCCATGCATCCATCAAAAGCTCCACAAACGGATGTGTTTTTTCCATATAATAAGGTGCTGAATCTTCCGTATGTGTCACGCTAAATCCGGCCTTTTCTGCTCTGTGCGTCAGCTTTTCCAAAAATGCCTCTGCCTTCATTGTCACCGGATATCGAATATCGAGCTGCACCGTCAGATAACCGTTTTCCAGCCGTGCCACGCCGGCATTACACGTCAGCCGTCCCGACACCTCATCCTCACATGCAATCCCGATTTTTTCTCCGTAACCATCTCCTGATGCGTCCGCTAAAAAGCTTACCAGCTGCTGAGTCTTCCAAGACAGCTTTTTCATCAGCCCCCGCTTCTCTAACTGGGCACACAGCACATGAAGCGCATTAACGGTGCCATCCGGAAATGCGGCGTGTCCGCCGATACCATCTGCCTCCACACACTCTCCACTCTCAAGTACCGCATACGCACGCGATGGCACGCTGTTTGGTACTGTTCCGCCGGAAAAATCAGAAAACTCTTCCGGCTTTTCCATACTTTGCAAGGTTATGTGATAATGCCCTTTCTCTCCGCAGCAGACCGGAAAGCCACAGTCCGCGACAAAGGAATACTCCGGTGCAGGATAATGAGAAAGATAATACTCCACATCCTTCATCCCGCTCTCTTCCTGGCAGCCAAGAATCTGACGCACGCGAATGTTGCGAAGCCATCCATGCTCACTGCAGTACTTCATTGCATACAGCACGGCAATTGCCGGTCCCTTATTATCCTGTACACCACGCCCGATCAGATAACCGTTTTTCTCTGTACATTCATACGGCGGATATTCCCAGCCGTCTCCTTCCGGCACAACATCGAGGTGATTCCAGATGCCGATCTCATGCATTCCCGCACCGGCTGTCAGACAGAGACAATAGCCGTCCACATCCTCACAGCGGAACGCCTCACGCATGCCGATCTCACGCATTTTCTCCAGAACTCTGCGGCACTGCACGCCAAACGGCGCTCCCGGGATATCTGTCTCTTCAGCTGCCACACTTGGGATCTCAATCAGTTGTGCAAGATCTCGTTTCATCTGCACTTCCTGATCAGTGATCCACTGCCGGATCTCTTCTTGTTCGTTTTTTCCCACTGATACCTCCTCCTTTTTCTCCTGTCCACATACGTTCACCTGCTCACTGCTCCAGAAAACAGTTCCCTTACACTCTTATTTTCCATCTGCATCTCCCGCCGCCCGGTACTTCTTCGGTGTCACCCCGGTTTCCTGTCGGAAGATCCGGATAAACTGCGAGGTATCATTATATCCTACCATCGAAGCCACCTCTGTTACCGACCATTTATCTTCCATTAAAAGCTCTTTTGCATGACTGATCCGAACCTGACGCAGAAAAGCGGAAAAGCTAATTCCTTTCTTTTCTGCAAACAAATGGCTGATGTAATTCTGATTCATAAAAAATACCGACTCTGCCAGCTCACGCACCGTAACATCCGTACTGTAATGCTCCATAGCATATGCCGTCATCTTTTCCACGATCTCATTGCCGCTTTGTGCCGGTTTTGATTCCGCTTCAGAAGACACTCCTCTCATCCGACAGATGCCGGATGCAATCCGTTTCAGATAATCCCGCAGATCATTAAGCGTATCAAACTGCATCAGCCTTTCGGTTCCCTTTTCCAGCTCCGCCGATGTCTCCTCAAGACTGATCGCACGCCGATACAGTACCATGATCTGCGAATATAAAAGCTCCAGACAGTCACACCGTATCGGAAGACTGTTGTTTACGCCTTCAAAAATCTCATCCAGCACTTCCTGTGTTTTCGTACTGTTTCCGTACTCCAGCGCTTTTTCCAGCAGATCCTCCTGCGCTTTCGGCAGATAGTATTCCATCTGTACTTCTTTTTCCTGGCGCTCCGCAAATAAAATCGATTCTTTCTGATTCAGCCTGCATTTCAGAAGATCCATTACCTCTTTGCAGGCCGTTCCCGGAGAAGCTCCGGCGCTTTGCACAGCGCTCACGCCGATCCTTACATTCAGTCCCACTTCTTCCAGGATCTTCCGGATTCTTCTCCACAAAAACAGTGTATCCCCTTCCGGGCGGATCACCAGCACCCAAAGCCCGGATTCCAGTTCAAGAAATCTCAGCTTTGTCAGAAATGCTGCCCCATACTCCCGTTCCAATGCACCCGGAAACTTCTCCCTTGCCGCTTCCGGAATATTTCGTTCTGCATTCTGGCTGTCTGCCACAAAAAAGATAACCCCCAGCTGGTACGATGGAAACATACGTGCAAACACTGTTTTTTCCACAAACCCGGCGTAACCGGGTGTCCGGATGCTTTTCAGAAGATACTGCGTTGCCATATCCCGCCCGGACAAAAGCGCCTCTTTTCGCTCCGTCCGATGCTGCTCCATCAGACGATTCAGGCATTTTGCAAGCATTTCATCATCGATCGGCTTGAGCAGATAATCAAATGCACCATTGGAAAGCGCACTGCGCGCATATCCAAAATCCGAGTACGCACTTAAAATAATCACCTTTGTCTTCCGTCCGTCCAGCCGGATCTGTTCAAGCAGCTGCAGACCATCCATCTTTGGCATCCGAATATCCGTCAGCACAAGCTCCGGATCCTCCTTCTGACAGATCTCCCAGCCCTCTGCCCCGTTTGCGGCCTGATAAATTTCAAATACGTGTGTGACATCATACTTTTTAATCTGCCGTACCAGCGCCTCCCTGGCATATAATTCATCCTCAACTACCAGAAGCTTCATCCTGAAGCGCACTCCTTTCCTGCATCCTTTTTATCTGATCTCCGCCGCCTGTTTTCCTTCTCCTGACGCTCACCATCCTGTACTTTTTCTTTGATGCCTGCGCTTACCTTTCTTTGTCTGCCTGCCATCTTTCCTCTGTATATTTTGTTACTGTTCAGAGCCAAGCAAAATTTCATGAAACAGGCGGAAAATGCTTGCATTTTTAAGCCTGTTTTTGAAATTTTATTTGGCGGATACGCCACACCGACGAAATGCGAAGCATTTTGGAGGTTGACTCTGAACAGTAACTATATTTTCTTTGCCGGCTGCTGCCATTTGCCACTTTTTATTGATCCTGTTTTCTCACATTTTCTGACTTCCTGCTGTCTTACTCATCCTTTCACAGATCCTGCGGTCAGACCCTTCACAATGTATTTCTGTCCCATGCAGTAAATGATCAGCATCGGCAGCATCGCAAGCAGGTAAGCGGTAAAGGCCATCGTATAGTTAAACGAATATTCCGTCTTAAAGTTGTACTGGAACAGCGGCAGGGTCCAGATCTCCTGGGTCCGGTTCAGGATCAGAAGAGGAAGCATGAAGTCATTCCAGATCCATAAGACATCCATGATCAGCAGGGTGGAAATCATCGGCTTTACGAGCGGAAGCACAATTCTTACATACGTCTGAAATACGCTGCAGCCATCGATCTGTGCCGATTCCTCGATTTCATACGGAAGCCCGCGGATGTAGTTGACGAACAGGAATACGCCCTGTGTCAGACTGAACGCTGCATACAGAAGGATCAGTCCGCCGTGATTAAGCATGTTCAGCTTCGACATCATCTTTGTCACCGGAAGCAATACAACCTGTGATGGAATAAAGAGTCCCAACAAAAGATAGTAATAGATCGTTTTATAATATTTTTTATTAAAGTTCCGTGCGATTGCATAAGAAATGGACGGAACGAGAATCAGAATCAAAGTAATTGAAATCACTGTAATTTTAAGCGAATTCCGCAAAAAAATCCAGTAGTTGCTATTTGCAAAAAGCTCCAGATAATTGTCAAAATTCAATCTGGACGGAAGTGCAAAGAAATTTTTTCCGGCCTCTTCCAGCGTTTTGAAGGAATTGATCAAGACCAGCCAGAGCGGAAACAGAATCAGGATCAGACCGCATAAAAGAATAATATTGCGCAGTACCAGCCAGACCCGCTCATCTTTACCTGCTTTTTTCATCAGTCTGTACCTCCTTTACTCGTCAGTTTCAGCTGCGTCAGAGAAAACAGCGCCACAATTACAAACAGGACGCAGGCCTCCGCATTCGCCAGTGAGAAACGCATATTTTTAAACGCATCGTTGTAAATCAGGATACCGATCACCTCTGTCGCCCGCACCGGACCGCCACCGGTCAGCGCATACGGGAAATCGAAGGAGGTAAAACCCTGCTTAATTGTCAGAACCAGATTGACCGTTACCGTCGGCAGCAGATACGGAAGCGTCACATAACGGAACCTCTGAAATGCCGTAGCGCCATCGATCTTTGCAGATTCATACTGCTCATCCGGAATCTGCTGCAGACCTGCAATAAAAATGACGGTCGGCATTGCAACTGCCTGCCATACCTGCACGAACACGACTGCAGGAAGCGCCGTCTTTCCGGTCATCAAAAGACTGTTCGACAGCCAGCCGATTCCCAGTGCCTTTCCGATCACCGGAAGCACCCGGTAATACAGCTGGTCCCAGATCAGCGCTATTGTCACGCCTCCGATCATCGCCGGCACAAAATAAATGGATTTTGTCAGTGTTTTAAACGCTTTCAGTGAATTCAGCGAAATAGACAGGATCAAAGAAGTGACAATAACTCCGATTACCAACATAATGCTGTAGAGAACCGTTGTCTTAAGTGAATTCCAGAAATAAGGATTTTTAAATAAGGTCTGATAATTCTTCAACCCGATAAAATTAAACTTCTGCGCCATTCCGTCCCAGTCAGTAAAGCTGTAGCGCACACCGTTTATAACAGATACGACGTAAAAAAATGTATACAGTATGACCGGGATCAGCGTAAACAGGAAAAAAGTCAGCCTTCCCGACATTTTTTTTCGATTTGTTCCTTTCATACGTACTCCTTTTCTGATAAAAGCAGGGCTGCACAACAGATACCTCATTGTACAGCCCTATCTCATCTTACTGTGCGCTTGTAACAGCGATTGATGCGTCCATGTTCTTCATAACACCTTCCACATCTTTGTCTGCCCAGAATCCCTGTACAACATTGTAAAGGTCTGTAGTTACGTTATTGTTGATCGTGGATGCCATCCAGTCATGTGTCTGTCCTGCATTGATCATCTCAACCATCGGTGCAATTCCTTCGTCATCATTTACAACGCCATTGATACAGGACGGTGCGCCGTCATAATCACAGAAGGTCTGTGCGTTCTCAGTCTCTGCCAGATAAGCAAGGAAACGATATGCAGCTTCCTTCTCTTCGTCGCTGGCCTGTGCAGATACACAGATTGCTGCATCGATACCGGACAGGCACTTTGTATCCTCATACGTATCATTCGGAAGCGGGAAGATACCAATCTTCAGATCTGAATTAATAGACTGAATGGTTCCTTTTGCATAAGAACCGGTAATTGTCATTGCATACTGACCATTTGCAAAGTTTTCATAGCATGCGGTATCAGAAAGTGCCAGTGCATCTTCATTTGCATAGGAAAGCAGTGTGCTCATCTTCTCAAATACATTCTGGAATTCTGCATCTCCCTCGATTGTTGCCTCACCGGCTACTACCTTTCCGATCGTCTCTACCCCGTTCGGTGCCCATGCAACAGTTGCTGCCTGGAAAAGATGTCCGACACGTGACGGATCCTTGCCATGCATTCCAACCGGTGTGATTCCTGCTTCCTGAAGCTTGTCACATGCTGCAGTAAACTCTTCCCATGTTGTCGGAATCTCAATACCGTTATCCTCAAACATCTGTACATTGTAGTAAACGCCAATGTAGTTGCGGCTATACGGAAGTGCATAATATCCGCCGTCTTCCTGCTTTGTCATCTCCAGAGAAGATTCATTGACATTTTTCAGGAAGTCCTGATCGGAGAGATCCTGTACGTAGCCATTTGCAACCTTCTGCTTAAACTGTGTCTGCGTCGGGAAATCTGAGAAGATCACCGGAATATCACCGGATGAAATTCTGGAGGTAAGAACAGTGCCGGCATCCGGAACGGTATTCATCTCGATCTCAATATCCGGATTTTCCTCATTGAATTTTTCAATGATTGCCTTATAGCCCTTCTGCGGTCCTTCCTCACCCTTCTGCTGGAAGAACTCGATCTTCAGCGGCTCATCCGCCAGAGCTGTTCCACCGAAGCACAGGGTTGATGTCAGTGCCAGTGCGCTGCAAAATACTGCTGCAAATTTCTTTTTCATATGATATATCCTCCTTTTTTAAGATCCTGCATTTCCTGCGGATCTGTTTTTCGTTTTTTGTAATTCACCTGTTATTTCACATAGCCATGGGCTGCATCCACTGCTGTTTTGATGTAATCCAGGCTGATATTCTCTCCCTGAATCGTACAATCCGCACCAATCATAATGCCAGTGGTTCCAAATGCATCAAGAACCTCTTTTACCTCTGCCTCGATTGCTTCCTTCGGTCCCTTCAGCACATTTCCTTTGTTGTTCATTCCGCCAAGGATCGCGCTGCTGTACAGCTCACGGCCCTCTTCCAGTGTAAAGTGATTGTCTTTTACCGACCAGTTGATCAGGTCTGCCGGATAATCCTTAAACCAGTCAACGTGTGTCTTAAACTCATATTCCGGCTCTCCGCAGATATGAAGAATGTTGTATTTTTCTGCCGTGGACTCTGCCACACCAAGGATCTGAAGGTCGGACGGGCGAACCAGCTTCTCCCACTCCTCTTTTTCAAATCTTCCAAGCTCACCGAACTGTGCCGAATAATAAATTCCATCTGCGCCGGCTTCCAGATATCCTCTGGTCCACTGCTCCAGGCCATCTGCGATAATCTTTACGCCCGCCGCTACTGCCTCCGGTGCCTCTTTGCTGTATTTCATCAGCACATCGTCACCAAATGTCATGGATGCTGCCTTGAACGGTCCGAACATTGTCTGGAAAATCAGGACATCATCGCCGGCCTCTTTGCGGATTCCGCGGATAATTTCTGCCATCTTTGCAAATTCTTCTGAATCGGTTCCTTTCACCTGGATTTTGTACCAGTCATCCGCACACGTAATTTCTCCGCTGATCGGATACGGATAATCCTGCATGATCTTAATAATATCCATATCTGTCTTACGGAACAGCTCCATATGCGCATCGATCATCTGCTGCACACTGTAATCTGGTTTATAATGGAACCAGAAGCCTGCCGGTACCTGATCCACCGGCTGCTTTTTCATCACTGCCAATACACGTTCTTTTTTTGTCATTGCTTTGTAGCCTCCCTATTTTATCTTTCTTTTCTACGGTCTGTATCTTTTTCGTACTGCGTTCCCGTTTCTGCTGTCAGTATAGTAAAAAAAACGTTTGAAAAATAGAAAGAAACTTTGATAAAAATAGAAATTTTCTTAGATTATATTCTATTTTTCCATTTCATTACATGGTATACTTCTGAAAGAATACAGAAAAAAAGATTATATTCTGTTAAATCAGCATATTATATGCGGTAATTTATCGGTCACAGGAGGTCGTAATAAAAAATGAAAAAAATACGCCAGCTTTCCTTTCGGGCACAGATTTTTCTGTCATCCATGCTTCTCGTAATCATCCCGACGATTGTCTTAAGTACGCTAAATGCCATGCAGCGTGCCGCAAGCATCACCGCTGAATACAACACATCTGCCGCTGCCACCTTAAATCAGATGAACCAGGCTCTGGATACCCTGATTGAAAATGCAGTCAATGTCGCAGATACGCCGCTGCTAAACGATGACGCAGGACAGGCCATGGTCACTAATTATGAGACAGATTACCTTTCCTATGCGCAGGATTCCACGCTGTTTCGCTATCTGATGCGTCAGACCAACCGGCTCAACAGCACGATCCAGGCCGTCTACTTTCTGAACCGCTACGGCTACTCCTTTGAATACAATCTCAGCACTGCACAGCAGCGCCATCAGATTGAAGAAAACATCAACCGCTGGGCCGATATTGCCAGAAATTCAAAAAACCGGACATACTTTGCCCCACTGCAGACCGATCCTTCTACCAACCGCAACACTCTTCCGATGATCCGCATCCTGCTTGACGGCTACGATTACCGGGAAACCGGGCTTTGCTACGCAGAAATCGATTTTGGCCCGATCGTGGAAATTCTCTCCTCCTCTCAGGAAACCCAAAATATGCTTCTGATCTACAATGCCGACAACGATCTGACCTGGTCGGTCAACTGCGATACTGATTCCGGCCAGCTTGCAGACGATGGTTCCATGAAGCGGCTGTCTGAGCTCAGCGCATCTCTTTCGGAAGAAGCTCCTTCCTTCCAGGATACCCTGAAAACCTCCCGCGGGCAGTTCGCCGTAAATGGCTGTATCAATGCGACGACCGGCTGGCGTCTTGTCCAGGTCATCAGCAACGAAAAGGTTACCCACGCCTACCGCGATACACTTTCCAGCTATTTCGGCATTTTTCTCTCCTGCATTCTGCTCGGACTGCTGCTTGCCATCCTGCTCTCCCGCGCCCTCACAAAGCCGGTTTCCACGCTTTGCGCTGAGATTGATCTGCTTGATGCATCAAAGGGCGGCCAGGTGGACATTGCTTCCTGCGGTTCCAATCAGGAGCTGCGGCAGCTGATCCTCAGCTTCAACGGTCTTTCCCGCCGTCTCTCCACCAGTCTGCGTGAAAATTATGAAACCCAGATCGCAGAACAGCAAATGCGCGTTCAGATGCTTCAATTTCAGATCAACCATCATTTTCTGTACAATACCTTAAATGTGATCAAAGCTCTTGCCGGAATCCATGAGATTCCGGAGATTGAAACAATCGCTCTGTGCATGTCTGATCTGATTCGCTACAACCTGGAAAAATTCCCGGTTGCAACGCTTGAGGAGGAACTGCAGCAGGTACAGCGTTACATGACAATCCAGAACATCCGCTTTCCCGGAAAATTCTGCTTCGACATCAATATTCCGCCGGAATTTCTTACGATGAAGCTGCCCGTCTTTCTTTTTCAGCCGCTTGTGGAAAACAGCGTGGAGCATGGCTTTGCCAGCCGGGAAGGTGACTGCTATATCAGTATTTCCTGTCAGGTTGAAAATGGACAGCTGCACTTTCTCGTTGCAGACAATGGCAGCGGAATTCCGGCAGACAAGCTTGCCGGGCTTCAGAAAGCATGGGCGGCACCCTCCAAAGCCTCCGGCCCTATTCTTTCTGATCCACCTGCTTCAGATGCTCTTACCGATCGGCAAGACAAAAAAACGGCGCCTTCCCATCCATCCCTTCATCAGGAAAACGGACGGAAAAGACACCGTTCCATCGGTATTTTAAATGTCAATCAGAGGCTTCGCAGCTATTATGGCGCGCCATACGGCCTTTCGGTGGAAAGCATGGAGGGCGAGGGTACAATCATCGATATCGTCCTGCCCGCAGCTGCGCTTACCATGGAGCCACAGCTGTTCCGCAATAAATCGGATAATCCCAGTCTTTCCTGACCCGGAGATTTTTATAAATGATTTCCAAAAGATATCATCGCAATTTATCATCTAAATAAGGGCGGTATGTCAGGCTGCGTCAACTCACTTCAGATTTTCCAGCAGCGATGTACCAATCGTTCCTTCCGGCATTGCCACACCAAAGTTGTCTGCGATCGTCGCTCCGATCACTGCAAAGGTATCTGATTCGCCAAGGCTTCCGCTGCCCTTCATGGACGGCGAGTAAGCCAGGAACGGCACCTTCTCACGGGTATGATCCGTACCGGTGTGGGTCGGGTCGTTTCCATGGTCGGCTGTGATGATCAGCAGGTCATCATCGTGCAGCAGCGGAAGCAGCTCTCCAAGCTTCACATCGAACTTCTCGATCTCATGTGCATAGCCCTCTACGTTGCGGCGATGCCCCCACAGTGCGTCAAAATCCACGAGGTTTGTAAAGCAAAGACCGGTAAAATCACGCTTTGCAATCTCGATTGTCTGCTCCATTCCGTGTACGGAGCTTTTTGATTTATTTGACTCCGTCAGTCCCTCCCCGTCAAAAATGTCAAAGATTTTGCCGACAGAAATCACCTCAAGTCCGGCATCCTTCAATGCATTCAATGCGGTTCTCCCGTACGGCTTCAGCGCATAGTCATGACGGTTGCTCGTGCGCACAAACTCTCCTTTTTTCTTTCCGACATACGGTCTTGCAATGACACGGCCAACCTTCCACTCGTCGCGCATCGTTAGTTCCCTTGCGATCTCGCAGCAGCGATACAGCTCCTGCAGTCCGAAGGTCTCCTCATTGCCGCAGATCTGAAGTACGGAATCAGCCGAAGTATACACGATCATGTGACCGGTTGCGATTTCTTCCTCCGCCAGCTCGTCGAGGATCTCCGTTCCACTCGCGCTCTTGTTTCCGATGACCTTGTGACCTGTACGTTTCTCCAGCTCCTCGATCAGTTCCTTTGGGAATCCATGCTCCGTAAAGGTCTGGAACGGCTTCGCGATATGCAGTCCCATCATCTCCCAATGGCCGGTCATCGTATCCTTTCCGGTGCTCGCTTCCTTCAGCGTCATATAATATCCCATCGGATGCTCCGCCGGAGCCACCTGCTTTAACGGATGCAGGTTTGCCATTCCGATCTTCTGAAGATTCGGCATCGTCAGCGTCTCCATCCGGTCGGAAATGTGTCCCAGTGTATCGGTTCCTGCATCGCCATAGGAAGCCGCATCCGGCATCGCACCGATTCCAAGGGAGTCCATGACGATTGTAAAGATTCTCTTATATTTATTCATGCAGATTCATCCTTTCTGTTCATCGTTTCGAATCTGACTGCCCGTTCTGTCATGCAGCCATTTTGCAACCAGATTCCGGTCTTTTAAAAGTCTTTGGCTCCTGCATTATCGTTCGCGTTCTCTGCGAACCGGAGCATTTCCGCCTCTATCATACACCAGTTAGAAAATACTGACAACCGCTTTTTCTTTCCTGCCTGTCACTTCGCCGCCCGCTTCGCAAACTCCGTGTTCACAAGCGCTTCATACGGCACACGCTTTTCCAGTTCTCCTGCATCCTGCAGAATATCCTGCAGAAGCTCAAAGCTTTCCTGTTCAAAGACCAAATCCTCTTTCCACGTATCCTGCTCATAATACCGCGTCACGATCGCCGTGATTGTCTTTAGATCTGTCTCCTTAAACTGCGGTCTTATCACCTCCGCGATTTCCTCCGGCGTGTGCGTATTCACATAATCCATTCCCTTTTGCAGTGCATTCACAAATCCCTGGATTACCTCCGGATGTGCCTCCAGATATCCCGTTTTTGCACAGTACGCCGTGTACGGTACATACCCGGAATCCGTTCCGAGCGATGCCACGACGTATCCCACACCCTCCTGCTCCAGAATCGTCGCACTCGGTTCAAATTCTACCGTATACGTACCTTTTCCGCTTGAAAAAGCAGCTGCCGTCGAACCAAAATCGATACTCTGGTCAATTTTTACCTCGGACGGATCGATACCGTTTTGACGGAGAATATATTCAAATACCATTTCCGGCATGCCTCCTTTCCGCCCGCCAAGCACATCTTCCCCTGCCAGATCTTTCCATTCAAAATCCGGCATTTCTTCTCTTGCCACGAGGAAATTTCCTGCACGCTGTGTCAGCTGTGCAAAATTGACCGGTGCATCTGCCGCGCCGCCGCTGTACGTATAAATCGATGCCTCTGATCCCATAAATCCAATTTCTGCTTCACCGGAGAGCAGCGCTGTCATGACCTTGTCAGCGCCAAAGCCCGTGACAAGCGTCAGGTCAATGCCCTCCTCTTCAAAATAACCATTTTCAATTGCCACATACTGCGGTGCATAAAAAATGGAATGCGCCACTTCGTTCAGTGTGACCTCCGTGAGCACCTTTCTCTCCTCTTTTGTGGTTTTCTCTGCTCTCTCTTCCACTGTATCCTTCGCCGTTTCCTTCGCTGTCTCTTCTGCAAACACAGCGGTCGGCAGTGCCGTCACACCAAGCAATGCGGCCGCCGCCAGAGAAATCCTGATTTTCTTTTTCATACAACTGCTCCTTTCCGGGCATCTGCTGTTAAAGTATGCCCAAAAGGAGAAATCGTTCCTGCAGGTTCGTTCAGATAATGCAGGCTCATTCAGATGATATATGCTTTGTCCTCGTAGGACTACAGCAGCTTTACTTTTCCCTCTACGAATTTTGCCTCTGCATGCTTCTCATCAAGAATGCGCATCTTTCCGCACCGCCCGATCAGGTCGTCAATGCTTTCTTTGCCCACTGCATTGTTGTAAATAGCTCCTACAGAAAAGGAATACGGAATATTTTCCTTTTCGCCTTCTTCCTGAAAGGCTGTTTTGATGTCCCGAATGTATGTCTCTACCTGAATCGGTTTCATGAACCAGAAGTAGAAAACACTTTCCGATACACGGCAGATCTTTATCTTCTCCAGAATAATATTTCTGCAATTTATCACGCATAACCTCACAGATCTGGCTTTCATCGTCACAGATCACAATGCGCAGATTCAGGCACCCCTACTCCCCTTCCGGATTCGGCTGCCCAAGAGCGCTTTTACGAAGAAGCTTATCCTCATACATTCTTTTGTCTGCTATTTTCAATATTTCATTTTCAGACACGGTCAGCTGTGTTCTAAGGACTCCGCCAATTGAAATTCCGATATTTGAATTCGCCTCTGAAAATTTTTTCTGTGCCGACCGGATTCTGGCGATCTGTGCTTCATGCTCTTCCTGGCTGCACGCAGGCGTAATCACAAGAAATTCATCTCCGCCCCAACGGATCACCACAGAATGCTCCATGGCATGTTTCTTCAGAAGATCTGCCGTTTCCGTAAGATACCGGTCTCCGGCACTGTGCCCGTAAACATCATTGACCATTTTTAAATTATTGCAATCACAGAGAATATAACTGCACGGCAGACTTTTTTCATTGTCAAAATCGAATTTTACCATATAATTCCGGTTATACAGACCCGTCAGTGTATCATACAGACTCAGATGCTCATACTTTTCCCTCGCAAGCATCAGATCAGTTATATCATTACAGATTCCGATGATTCCGATAACCTCTCCGTCATCGTTGCATATCGGATTTTTAATCACCTCGATGTAATGCTTTTCTCCTTCTACACAGAAAATATCCGTCGTATGGGTGCTGATTCCGGTTCGGACGATTTCCATATCCTCTCTATAATATCGCATTCCCAGTTCCTTGTCATACTGGATTTCATAATCATGCTTTCCGACGATCGTTCCTCCCGGTCCTGCGTTGATCAGATCACAGACTTTCGTCGTAAAAACATATTTTCCCTCTGTATCTTTTATAAAAACGGTCTGTGGCAACGCACGGAAAACATTTTTCATAAACGGAATATATTCACTTTTTACTTCCATCCCTCTGCCTTTCTTCTCGTCTTATCCGCATACATATTTCGATCAGCCTGCAAAATCACTTCTTTTTCCGGCTGCCTGATATCGTAACGTACACAGGCTCCTATCGAAATTTCCATATACGACATGGTTTCTCTTTGCAGCTGCTGCTCCTTTTCGATTTTATCTACAAGAACCTGACTCTCCTCGTAATCACAGTTTGGGATGATCAGCAAAAATTCATCTCCTCCCCAGCGAATGCAGATTCCTCTGTCCGGAATGATCCTTTTCAGAAGCTTTGCAGTCCCTCTGATATAATCATCGCCCGCCTCATGTCCCATCTGATCGTTGATTCCTTTTAAATTATCACAATCACACATAACATACGTGCACGGAAGACAGACGGTCCGGTCAAAATTATAATTCAGAAAATAATTTCTGTTATACAAGCCTGTCAGAGAATCGGTCACAGTCAGTGTCTCAAATTTTTTCTTCATCGTCAGCAGCTCTGTGACATCACTGACCACTCCGCATACACCGATAAGCTCCCCGTCACTGTAAATCGGATTTTTGGCTATTTCCCGATACACAATTCTGCCGTTCTCGATAAATTCCGAATAGCAGCTGCACGGTTGTCCGGTTCGCATGATCTCCTTGTCCTGCTCATAGTACAGCCTGCCAAGCTCAGGATCGTACTGGATCTCCATATCCGTCTTTCCGAGAATGGAGTGCTCCTCTCCCCCATCAATCAGATCTTCTATCTCCGATGTATATATGTAACGACATTCCTTATCTTTCGCAAATAAAATCACGGGAATCCGATTGTATTTATATGCGTACGCCAGCAGCTCATCTGCCGAATACTCTTTTTTCTTCTCCATAAAACGCTTCCCCCAAAGGTTTTGTAAAGCGGACATTCGTAATCCGCTTCGCTGCTTGCTCAGAACCAACCTCAAAAATGCTGCGCCTTTCGTTGGTATGGCATCTTATAATTGCAATATTATCATATCAGATTTTTCTGTTTCCGCAACAGATAGCATGCGAAATAGCCGTATTTACAGGCCAAATAGCCTTTTTCTGTGCTTTGCTTCCGGAAAATATTGCTGTGTAAAGCCGGAAATATCAATATCTGTATTATAAAGAGCAATTCCTGAATCGTCTTTTGCTCTTTCTTCTTTTATAATGGGATACCGAAATCAGAGGAACAAAATGAAACGGATCTGAAACGGATCATTCTGCGGTAAAAGAATGGTATTCTCCAGGATTGCAGCCAAACTGCCTGCGAAACGCGGCTGCAAATCGACTCGCATTGCTGAACCCAATCATGTCCGCAATCTGAGTCATTGAATACTGTCCGCTTTGCACAAGAGAAACACTTTTTGCCGCGCGATATTCTTCCAGATATCCGGTCACCGTTTTTCCTGTCAGTTTTCGAAACAGCCGACAGCATACCTCTCTGGAAAGATGCACCTGATCTGCAAGTTCCTGAAGCTTCACTACCGAGTCAAAATGAGCATTCAGATAATTCAGCATGATTTCCAGTCTCTCCAGTTCCAGATGGTTGGCCGGCCGGTATTCTTCAAATCTGCTCTGATTTTCCCTGAGAACCGTACTGAATACTTCACAGAGCAAGCCTTTGATTTTCAGTTCGTAGCAGTACTCTCTTTGGTCGAAAGCAATCTCCACAAGATTAATTTTTTTCAGCACTTCCTGTTCCCATCCGTTCTCTGAGCCAAGACGAATGCAGGGAACAGCCAGGTTTTGCAGGAACGGCCGAAAACAATTGCGCTCCACATCGCTTCCGAATTCTCCGTACAAAAAGTCCGGTCTTACCAGCACCGTACTGTAACGGACCCGTTTTCTATCCAATGAACAGCAGCTATGCGGTACATTCTGATTTAACAAAAGACCTTCTCCCGGCCTGACTTCATAACGTTTCTGGCCGACCTGGTAAACTGCCGTCCCCTCTCTTGGAAGGCTGATTTCCAGATCTCCATGCCAGTGAACCGGCACACGCTTTCCTTCAAAATCCCACAGGTCATCATGGCTGACTGTCATCGGAAACTGTTCACTGCCATGCATGGAAAGCTCACGTTTTGTATCATCTGTCAGAATTTTTCGCATTTTATCCTTCTCCATCACTGCTGTTTGCGATTTCTATTATCTTCTGATTATAACTTTTGTTCCGTTTTTTCGCAATAAGGAGGTTTTTTTAATGTCACGCTCAAAAGAAATGGATCTCACGGTCGGTAATCCCTTCCGATCACTGCTCAAATTTGCGATTCCTGTGATCCTCGGAAATCTGTTTCAGCTCTTTTATACTCTGGCAGACTCCGTTATCGTCGGCAAAACACTCGGTACAGACTCGCTTGCTGCAGTCGGTTCCACCAGCATTATCATTTATTTTGTGTTCTGCTTTATCAATGGATTCACCGGCGGCTTCGGCATCTGCCTCGGGCAGCGCTGCGGTGCAAAGGATGAAAAGGGCATGCGCAAAAGTGTCGCAGTTTCCACGATCCTAAGCATCGTTTTTACCATCGTGCTGACTCTGATCTGCTGCCTGTTTGCTCATGAAATCCTGTATCTGATGCAGATCCCGTCCGACATCTCAGGCGATGCCTACGACTACATGTTTGTCGTTCTCCTCGGTACCGGAGCGACGGTCTTCTACAACATGATCTCAAACATGCTCCGCGCCCTCGGTGACAGCAAAACACCACTCTATTTTCTGGTGTTTTCCTCGATCCTGAATATCTTTCTCGATCTGTTTTTTATTCTGGTATTCCATATGGGCGTTGCCGGAGCAGCCTGGGCTACGATCCTCTCGCAGTTCCTCTCAGCGCTGCTTTCCCTGCTCGTTGGCCTGAAAAATTTTCAGGTGCTGCATCTGCGCCGCGAAGACTTCCGCGATCTGAATGCAAGCATCCGCCTGCACTTAAAAACCGGCTTCCCGATGGGCTTTCAGATGTCCGTCATGTGCATCGGCCAGCTTGCAATGCAGGCCGTCGTCAATTCACTCGGCACCGCGGCCGTTGCCGGATACACGGCTGCTTCCAAGGCAGACCAGCTCTCGGTGCTCGTCAACAATGCGATGATGACCGCAATTTCAAATTACGTCGCCCAGAATTTCGGCGCCGGCAAAACGGAGCGCATCCGCATGGGCGTGCGTGCCTGCCTGATCCAGACGGAGGCCTTCAACATTTTGATGTGCGCCGGAATCCTGCTGCTGCGCCATCCGATCGTGCGGATGTTCCTCTCCGCCCCGACACCGGAAATTTATCATTATTCCGATGTCTACCTTACAATTGTCGCACCGTTTTACCTTCTGCTCGGACTGCTCGCCGTCTACCGCACCTCCATCCAGAGCATGCAAAACGGCCGTGCGCCCTTCCTCGCCTGCATGATCGAGCTCGTCATGCGGCTTGCCGCCACCGTCTGGCTGTCCTCGTTCATCGGCTATACCGCCGTATGCATTGCCAGCCCGCTCGCATGGTTCGGGGCGTGCGCACTGCTGATTCCGTGTTACTATAAGATGATGGGCATCCGCCAACGCCCGGCGCAAACGGTATAAATTTCAGTTTTCTTCGTACATAAAATATGGCTGATCCGGAATCATACTCCGAATCAGCCATATTTTTTATCTCTACCAGCTTTTCTCGTCTATTTCTTTTGATTTTGCTGCCTTTTTCATAATCTTTTCTATTTTGACTTCTGGCAAAGTTTCTTTTTCCATCTTTTACTTCCACTCATCATATACGTACTTCCCACAAAGCACATACGCCAGTTCGGCAGAATTTTTATGTATATTTGAAACTGGAATCTTTGCAACCTTTACACAATCAGACAGTTTTTCTGAATTATCACCAGAACCAGTCCTGTAACAAACAAAAATCCCAAAATACTGATACAACCCCATGCACCCTCCTGCGGCAGAAAAAACAGGAACAGGATCACCATCAATATTGCACAGACTATCATCTCTGTAATTCCAAACCAGAAGAAGAATCCTGGCAGCTTTATCATACCTATATTTTCCTTTTGGCTCTTCTCATAAATCTCTTTTGCTTTTTTCCCTGCCAGCCCCGCTATGAAATTCGATAAAAATTGCTGCACTCAATCCCCTCCTTTTTGAAAATGGAAATCCACTTCCGCTTCTCCAGTCTTACCGCCACTGCCGATATACATAAACTCCGCAAAGCCAAAGCCTTCTGTGTTTATAAAAGTAAAAACTTCCTGTCAGTTCCAGACAGGACTCAGAAATCGCAGGATATCCGCAAGTCTCATTTCTGCTTCCCCCCTGCCAATCTCATATGCCTTCCGAAGCTTTTCCGGATCCTTTTCTACCCGGCCAACCGGAAGGGGCAGCTTCGGCCGGATAACAAGCAGCCCTCCGGCGGCTTCCTTTCGCATGATTTCATCCACCTGCTCATTATACTTCCGATACCGCCGTTTCATCGCTTCCACCAGTTCTGGATACTGGCGGTATTTTCGTGCAATTACCGCCTCTGTTACTCTGCTCCTTTTCTTCCGGTAACCGAGTGGGCGCGTTAAAATCACCACATTGCGGTCATAGCCGATACTTTCAAAGTAGCTTACCGGAATCGAATCTGAAATTCCACCATCCAGAAGCTTCTGACCGTCAATTTCCACCGTTTCCGAGACCACCGGCATGGAAGCGGATGCCCGAATCCAGTCAAAACCGTGATCCTCCCAGCCCTCATATCTATGATACACCGGAAGCCCGGTTTCAATATCGGTACATACCACGTAAAATTCCATCAAACTTCGATCGTATGCAGCAAAATCAAACGGATCATGCTTCAGCGGCACTTCCCCATAACAAAATTCCGTATTATAAATATTCCCGGTCCTCAGCCAGGACTCTACTCCTCCGTAGCGTTTGTCTGCGCAGAAGCGTGTATTATAACGCAGCACACGGCCAATCTGTCCTGATTTATAATTACAGCCAAACGCAGCACCTGCTGAGACACCGATCACTCCGTCAAACTCAATCTGATGCTCCATCAGTACGTCCATCACACCCGCAGTAAACATGCCGCGCATAGCTCCGCCTTCCAGAATCAGTCCTTTTTTCATTTTGATCCTGCCCCTCTTTAGATAATTGTGAGATTTTTTCTTTATCTGTGCTTAATGCAAGTCGTTCATATAATGCCGAATCGAACTGCCGATTCAACTCTCTCAAACTCCAGTTATTTTTTACCGTTTCGATTTCATAAAAATGTCTTTCTTCTATATTTTCGATACACATAAGTTTTAAATAATGCGATCAGCTTAAGAAAAATCTTCTTCCTGTACTCACTGTTGGCTGATGTTTGAATTGGTCAGACACTGTCTGACCAATTTGATCCTGTGCATAAACAAGATAAAACTGTCGCATTTGTTTTAAGTTCGTAACGGAAAAACCCTTGCCAAAATTTTTTGTAAGATATTCAGATAATTCTTTTAAGATATATTGACCATACTGGGCTCTGTCAGCTCCCGTCTGTTCCTCTTCTACAATTCGTCGTCCGACGTAAAGCGGACATTCGCAATCCGCTTCGCTATTTGCTCATGAACGTAGTCGCTTCGCGACCTGTCAGTGGGGGCTTTCAACTCCCACTGACATAAGCATCCCCCTTACCCACCGCTTAGTGCTCCGCGCACTTGAAGCGGGGGAATGCTTATCTGCGTTCAAAACAAGAATAGATCATGGCCAGATCAGTGGCTTTTTTCACATTTTTTCTGCCAGTACTTAACAAATTACAGACATCCTCAAAGAAGGGGGGTTTTCATCTCTTTCATACAGGAAGCTCCTAAATCAATTTCACCCTGACATCCGATGCCATTCCTTTACCTTTTTTCTATAACAACTGCTTCCATTTTGGGGACTTCCCTCTTTTTCCAGTTTTACCTCCACTGCCGGTATACATAAACTCCACAAAGCGCATAGGCCAGCGCGGCAGAATTTCTGTATTCCGTTCCAACCGGGATTTTTACTCTTTTTCTTCCATTTTTATAAATCGCGATTCCTTTGACAAGATCACCCTCATAAACTGCTTTTGCCTTGCAGCGGCTCATATCGTATTTGAATGGAAAGCCGTATATTCTGCGTGTCAGGATCTTGCGTTCTTTATCGTACGACGTGGTGCTCAGCTGAAAACCGAGAAAAATCAGAGCCATTATCATTATCGTCAAAATCGTATCCCGATCCGGCCGCTGCAAAACTAATACAATCATACTCAAAATCAGCACCCAGAAAAATCCAAGTAAAAGCGGATGGTAGCCCGCCTTAATCACCAGCTTTTCATCTCCCCGGAACCTGCATTTCACCTGCTCCCGTTTCACGATGTCCCGGTAAAAAACTCTTTCGTCTTTATCAAAACGGAGCTTTCGTCCATCTTTGAATACAAACAAAATACCGCCGCCATCGCTGTAATATGCGCAGTCAATTTCCCTGCAATCATATTTTCGCGTTATCCGAAGAATGTTTCGATATATAATCTCATTGTCCCGATACAGCGCCAGACAGTTTTTCTGAATTACTGCAATCAATAACCCAGAAACAAACAGGAAACCAAAAAGCCCATAGGAAAGTCCATTATCATCTGCCACCGGCGCAACCACGATCAAAAGCACTCCAAAAACTACCATGCCCGCAAGTCCAAACCAGAAAAAGGAAGCCGGCATCTTTAATACCCCAATATTCTTCTTTTGATTTTCTTCGTAAAGCTCATCTGCCTTCTTTTCCGCTAACCGCGCCATGAAACCGGATAATGTACTTCGCAATGCCAAAGCCTCCTGTATCTATAAATGAAAGTCCTTCTGACAGCTCTGTCCTCTCTTACTTCTCCCATATCTCCTCGTCCAGCAGCTCTCCTGCGCAGTACCGCGCCTTTATGTTCCGGTCGTCGCCGTCGTAGATGAACTGCTCGAGCGTCTCGAACGGTGTCCGCGAAAACGTACCCGAAAGCTCCGGCTCCGCCATATCGATCACCAGCGCATCGAACTCGTACCCTTTTTCGAAGCTGCCCACCTTTCCGAAAAAGCGGCCCGGCTTCTTTGTGGCCAGATACAGTGCTTCCGCAAGCTGCAGCGGCCGCTCCTGCGGATGATTCAATGCATGAAGCTTTGATACCTCGATGCACATCGCAAGATGACGGTTCATTGCAGGCGTATGGCTGCCCGCTACGTCGCTTGCGATCACGCAGTCAAGTCCAAACTCCAGATTTCTCCGCACCGGCATGACACCGCTTGACAGGTCAGCATTCGACTGAGCACAGTGGCTGAGCGTCGCCTGTTTTTCTTTCAGCAACTCTTTTTCCCTGTCCGAGAGGTGGATTGCATGTGCCATGATCGTCTTCCCTTTTCGCAGAAGTCCAAATGCATCGTACACCTCCGTGTAGGTCGGAATATCCGGGTGCAGCTCTTTCACAAACGCAATCTCGCTCTTATTTTCTGACAGATGCGACTGCACCGGAAGGTCATATTTTTCTGCGAGTTCTCCCAATCCTGCCATCAGTTTTTCTGATGTAGCCGGGACAAAACGCGGCGTGATGATATATTTTACGTGCTTTAATTCTTCTTCGCTGCGGCAGATCAGCTCCTCTGTCTCTGCCAGGGAGCGCTCCGTCTCCTCGCAAAGGTACTCAGGTGAGTTCCGGTCCATATTCACCTTCCCGATGTACGCCCGCATGCCGCTTCGCTCCACCTGGCGCATCAGCTCCCAGGTGCCCGGCGCATGCATCGTCGCAAATGCCGAAAACCGCATCGTACCGCAGGCCCGGAGCCGCCTCAGAAAAATCTGGTATGCCTTCGCAGCAAATTCGATATCCCTGTATTTTGCCTCCACCGGAAACGTGTACGTCTCCAGCCACGGCATCAGCTCCCGGTCAAACCCGACGCCGCGGTTGATGTACTGCGGTGCATGGATGTGCAGGTCATTAAACGCCGGAATGATCACCGCGTTCCCGTAGTCGCGGACCTTCTCTCCCGTCAGTGCCTGTGGAATTTCCTCATAAAATCCGTCCGTTTTTCCCTCTTTGATATGCAGATAGCCCTGCTCTACGGTCAGTTCCGAGATGGAGGGAGTGTATAAAAATGTGCCTTTGATAAACATGTGTTTTTTCCTTTCGCGTGGCTGTTCTTCTGATAATTGCAGGTGATATTTTTCTCTTTTCACACAGTCTGATGTACCTGCTCTAGTTTCCGCATATGCCTCCTGTACACAATAAAGATCGCACCTCCGGTAAAGATCCATGACGCCACATAAACATTCATCAGCATGTCAAACGTCGGTACAAGCCGGAATATCGTCACAAGCCAGATCATGCGGAACACGACCGTGCCAAGCACCGTGATGATCGACGGCTCCAGTGATTTTCCCATTCCGCGCAGCGCTGCGCTCTCCACCTCGTACGTCGCGGTCAGTCCCTCAAGTGCGCATACGTGCCACATCCGGATGATCGCATAGCCTGCGACCGCCTCGCTGACTGTGTAGATACTCACAAAAAAGTCATCCCAGATCATAAAAACGATGCTCAGTATCTCGGTAAATCCAAATCCAAACAGCAGGCAGAGCCAGAAGATCTTCTTGCAGCGCTTCAAATTGCCCGCTCCGTAATTCTGACTGGTAAATGTAACCGCCGCCTGCGCAAAGGCTGACGCGATATCATACGTAAAATACTCAAAATTCAGTGCCAGTGACGAGCCTGCAATCGCTGCCTCACCAAATGAATTGATTCCGCTCTGGATAAAGACATTTGATACAGAAAAGATCGCGCCCTGGATTCCGGCCGGAATACCGATCACCAGAATCTTTTTCAGATCCTGCCCGTTGATCTTCATATTTCGCAAACGGAACTGAAACTCATCTTCCCGATGATACAGGTGAAGCGTCACAAGTCCCGCACTTAAAACATTCGAAATGACCGTCGCAATCGCCACACCGGCTACACCAAGCCCGAAGCAGATCACAAGAATCAGGTTCAGGATTACATTCACTGTGCCAGAGACAATCAGGTAATACATCGGCCGCCTCGTATCGCCGTAGCTTCGCAGGATCGCGGAGCCGAAGTTGTAGACCAACATAAACGGTACACAAAGAAAATAGATCCGAATGTACAGAAGCGCCTGACCCAGCACCGTGTCCGGCGTACCGGACGCCTTCAGAACTACTCTTGCCGATAAAAGTCCAAGTCCCATCAGGACAATTCCGGATATCACGGCAAACGTCAGAATCGTGTGCAGCATCCGATTGATCCCGTCTCTTCTCCTCTGCCCGATCAGGTTAGCGAGTGCCGCGTTCGGCCCGACCGAAAGCCCCACGATCAGATTGACAAAAATTCCTACGAGCGCCACACAGCTGCCCACCGCCGCCAGTGCCTGATCCCCGGCAAACCGTCCGACTACTGCGACATCCGCCGAGTTAAACAGCTGCTGCAGAATACTGCTCAGCGCCAGCGGAATCGCAAACAGGATCAACTTACCCGCAAGACCGCCGTTTAACATGTCCATTTCTTTTGATTTTGTTTCTTCTTTCATAATGTTTACTGCCTCAATTTTAGAAAAATCCTGGTCTTCCAGTGCAGAAAAATCATAGCATAAAATACTCCCTCCGTCCATCTTTAAAAACGCAATCCTATATCTGTTTCTCCACTTTTCATCTCCATGAAAAAAGGCACTGATACCCGATCAATGCCCTTTTCCCGTCTGTTATTCTCTTCTCAACCGATGTTTCTCCCGGCCCTACTTCTCCAGAAATCCAATTGACATATGCTCAAATTTTGCGCTTCCGTCAGTCACACCAAGGCAGATACCCTCACCCGGATTTGTGTACATACGTGTGTTCATCGCAACGCCATCGACATAAACAGTCGCAATCGTATCATCTGCAATGATCTGAACGTGGTAAGTCTTTCCAGCCTCCAGGTGGATCGGACGCTCGAGTCCCATATTGTTCATACGCGGCCATGGCCAGTTCGGAGATTTCTCAAAAATCACACGGTTGCGTGTACACTCAAATGAGAATGAATAAAATTCATCGTCTTCCTCCTGCGCACGCAGTCCGATTGAAAAGCCCCGTGTTCCCTCTGCGAATGTCACATCCGCCTCAAACCGGAAGCAGTCGCCCGCATTTTTCCAGATATGTTTCAGCGCGCGTCCGGACTCTCTCGTAAGGATCACATCCTCGATCGGCTGCACCTCCTGAAATGCGTTCCACACCGTATCCGGGATACGGCAGCCAAGCGTCCCGTCCGGCCGCTGGTACAGCTCATGCGCCACATACGTGCCTGCCCAGATAAAGTCCTCTTTGTCCGACTCGCTGTTGTAAACAAGATTCGCACTGTCGGTCTCATTGGCACGGGTCGGCACCCAGCCAAACAGAATCCGCTGATCATGCAGCATAAATGTACGTCCTGCATAGTAGGCTCTGCCATCAAACGCATCATCCTCCGGTGCGATCCAAGGTCCTTCCAGACTCTTCGCCATGCGGTATACCTGTGTCGACGCATGAGAATACTCCGTCGTGATCAGATACCACCAGTCACCCATTTTGAACAGATCCGGCATTTCGTGCATCGTAAAGAGATCCGGCGCCCAGAAATCGCCCTCAAATTTCCAGTCGGTTAAATCTTTGGATGTGAAGTAAACAGTACGGCCCGTGGTACGGTTTTTATTGCCCGCAAGACGTGCACCGAGGATCAGGATATAGCGCTCCTTCTCCTCATCCCACAGCACAAACGGGTCTCTCCAGTCATCCGGGTCGTAGCCCGGCTGCGGCACGAATGTCACTGCATCCTTCGTCTTCGTCCAGTGCTTCAGATCCTCGCTCGTCGCATGCATCAGCACCTGGGAAGCCTTTCCCTGTGCCGGATAATCACGGTTATAGCCTGTATAAAATGCATGATACCTTCCCTCACGGTCCTCGCAGATACTCCCCGCATAGATGAACTGATCCTGCTCGTCATCGCCTCCGCGCGGAATTGCTGTTCCGCAATCCTCATAATGCACAAAATCCTTCGTCAGAGCCAGATCCCATCCGAATGGTTCTCCAAACGGGCAGGGTACACGGGTATCTCTCTGATGAAACAGATAAAAGGTATCTCCTTTTCCAAACGGCATACAATCACCAAACCAATGGCCTTCCGGCTGATAATAAAGTTTCATTTTCTCATCCTCCTGTGTTCTGTGGTTGCATATTTTTTCACACACGTTTTTTGCGTATTTTGCAGCTTCCCTGTTCTGTTTCGCTCATTTTTTTCTGCCTGCACAATCTGACATAAGCCTTCCCTTACCCACCGCTTAGCGCTCCGCGCACTTGAGCTGAGGAATGCTTATCTGCGTTCACGTTGTCTTCCGCTCAATCAGCTCCACCGGCACAACCGTCTTCTTCTCAATCGGCTCCCCGCTGATCATCCGGATCATTTTTTCGATCGCCTGCTCTGAGAGCTTCTCGTAGTTTTGCCGGATCGTTGTGAGCGGCGGATACAGAAATGAACTCATCCACACATCATCATACCCGATGATCCGAAGCTCCTCCGGTACGCGGATGCCCTGCGCCAGCGCATAACTGACAGAAAGCGCCGCCAGAATATCATTGCTCAAAAACAGGCCGTCCATCTGTGGTTGCTCGTAAAAAATTTTGTTTACCACTTCCTGCAGCTCCTCTTTTTCGGTTCCGTAAAGCGGACACTCGTAAATGATACAGGTATGGCCTCTCTTCTCAATTTCTCTGACAAATGCATACGTGCGCTCATTTGTCTCTTTATACATTTCCAGGTCTCCGCTGACATGCACAATATTCCGGCAGCCTTTGGCAAGAAGGTGTCTTGCCGCCAGCAGTCCGCCCTGCCGGTCATCCGGAATCACCTGAGGAAAGGAGTCAGTCACCCAGACAAAAGACAGAAGCGGCATCTCTACCTTGCGTATCTCGCCTCGGAGACGCTCCTGTGCTTCTTTTTCCAGCGGACAGCAGGCAATGATACCACCTACCTTCCGCGTCACAAGATACTCAAAGGCTTTTCTTTTCTCCTCTTCCTTCCCGGAATACTCCGTAAAAAGGAGGTAATAGCCACGCTTCTTTGCCGCCTGGTCAAGCCGCTGAGCCATCTCGCCCCAGTACGGATGATCAAACGACGGAAGCAGCACGCCGATCGTATCATTTTTTCCCTGCACAAGCGATCTTGCCAGCAGGTTCGGATGATAGGAGAGCTTCTCCACCGCTTCCGTCACCTTCTGCAGCGTCTCCTCGCTTACTACATCCTTCTTATTCAGCACTCTGGATACCGTCGCGGTCGACACGCCCGCATACTTTGCCACATCTCTGATGGTTGCCATGATACCTCCCCTTTTCCGCGTTCACTGTAGCACTGTTTTTTTCCTGTGTCAACGTTTACATTAATTACATTTTCAGATCCTTTTTCATAATAGTTTACATGGATTTTCAAATTTTTTCAACCGCGAATGCTGCTATTTTTCCCGCTATCTTCCCTGATTTTCTGCTTTTTCCACCTCTTCTTCCAAAATGTAATCGTTTACATTCTGTAGCTACCATCCTGCTTTGTTACCCGGTCACAGGTAAATATCGAATCGGATTGCAATTATCCGGTCTGAATCGTTTTCCTGACTTTTCCATTTGTGAAATTTCAACGAAAAAAGCAGGCTGCCCTGTTTTTGGAGCTGCTTCCGTCTCTAGAATTTCATGAGGTTTCTTCGTAGTGGGCTCGGTAGCCGGTTCCGTTGCAGGCTCTGTGACCGGTTCCGTCTCTGGCTCGGTGGCCGGTTCCGTCTCTGGCTCGGTGGCCGGCTCCGTCTCCGGCTCGGTGGCCGGTTCTGTCTCTGGCTCGGTGACCGGTTCTGTCTCTGGCTCGGTAGCCGGTTCCGTCTCTGGCTCGGTGGCCGGCTCCGTCTCAGGTTCTGTTACTGGCTCCGTCTCTGGCTCGGTGGCCGGTTCCGTCTCTGGCTCGGTGACCGGTTCCGTCTCTGGCTCGGTGGCCGGTTCCGTCTCTGGCTCGGTGACCGGCAGCTTTGGAACTTCCTCTGTTTTAGTTGCGTTGCAGTTTTTACAGGTGTAGGTTTTGATGCCGACCTGATCTACCGTTGGCTCGGTGGTGATTTTTCCTTCATCCCAGTCATGATTTATGGCACTGATTTCCCGCGTTTCTTTCGTCTGGCACACGGAGCAGATCCGCTCCTCGCTTCCATTTTCCGTGCAGGTCGGCGCAGTCACGGTCTGCCATTCGCCAAAGCTGTGGCCCGTGGCCGGAATCTCCGTCGCATCTTTTACTGCATCACAGTTCCGGCAATGGATGGACTGACTTCCTGTTTCGGTGCAGGTTGCCGCCTGATCAATCGTAAAATCTGAATCCCAGCTGTGGCCCGTGGCCGGAATCTCTGTCGCATCTTTTACCGTATCACAATTCTGGCAGTGGATGGACTGGCTTCCTGTTTCTGTACAGGTCGCCGCCTGATCAATCGTAAAATCTGAATCCCAGCTGTGACCAATGGCTGCGATCGGTTCCTCATAACTGTGCGTACTGTCATTCCTGCAGATGTAGGTCTTTGTCCCCTCTTCCGTACACGTTGCCGGTTTCGTCACAGTTCCTTCATCCCAGTCATGATTTATGGCGCTGATCTCCCGCGTTTCTTTCGTCTGGCACACAGAGCAGATCCGCTCCTCGCTTCCATTTTCCGTGCAGGTCGGCGCGGTCACGGTCTGCCATTCGCCAAAGCTGTGGCCCGTGGCCGGAATCTCTGTCGTATCTTTTACCGCATCACAGTTCCGGCAGTGGATGGATTTACTTCCTGTTTCTGTGCAGGTCGCTGGCTGATCAATCGTAAAATCCGTATTCCAGCTGTGGCCCGTGGCTGCGATCGGTTCCTCATAACTGTGCGTATCATCATTTTTACAGATGTAGGTCTTTGTCCCCTCTTCCGTACACGTTGCCGGTTTCGTCACAGTTCCTTCATCCCAGTCATGATTTATGGCACTGATTTCCCGCGTTTCTTTCGTCTGGCACACGGAGCAGATCCGCTCCTCGCTTCCATTTTCCGTGCAGGTCGGCGCAGTCACAGTCTGCCATTCGCCAAAGCTGTGGCCCGTTGCCGGAATCTCTGTCGCATCTTTTACTGCATCACAGTTCCGGCAGTGGATGGACTGACTTCCTGTTTCTGTGCAGGTCGCTGGCTGATCAATCGTAAAATCCGTATTCCAGCTGTGGTCGGTGGCTGCGATTTCCTGATAGGTGGTATAATCACAGTTCATGCAGGTATAGTAGTTATTCCAGCCAACCGTGGTGCAGGTCGGCTTCTGCTCATCATGTAAGCAAAGTGCATGACCCGGCGCTGCGATTACTTCTGTTTTCACTCTGTCGCAGCATACAGTACAGGTATATGTTTTTTGCCCTGGTGTTGTACAGGTTGCAGGAATGGTGATCGAACCGCTATCCCAAGTGTGCACGGAAACATCTTTTTTTTCGTTGCAGACATTGCACTTATGCCAATGATTGTTTTCATCCGTAATCCAGTTTGAGTACCAGTCGTGCCCTGTGGCATCGATTCGCTCGGTGTAAAAGTAACCGCAGTTATTCCTGCATAAATGGGCGATGACTCCTTCTTTAGTGCAGGTAGCTTTGGTATACACGACCTCTTCCATATCGTGTCCTGGTGCAGGAATGGGTTCAGAATAAGAGTCGCTGCAGCGGCTGCACTGATAAAGGCGGGTGCCGGCAAGGAGGCACATCGCAGGTCTGGTACTGATAAGTTTGTAGTCGTGGCCAAGAACACCATATTGACTGCCGCATACATCACAGGTAATTCCTCTGGTACAGGTGGCTGTTCCACTGCCAGAATGGTACTCCCACCCTGATTCCACTGTAGTGCCGCATTTTTTGCATGTACTAAATCCTAGATGATGCTCTTCATCGCCATATTTCCAGATCACTGTCGTGTCTTGCCAATTGTTACAAATCTCGCACCACCTCTTCGCATATACCGTCATCGGCATTACGACCATCATCATGCAGACTGCAAGCAGCATACCCAAAATTATCTTTTTCATATCGTTTCCTCCGTTTCTTTTCCATGTACTCCCGGAATCTTTTTGTGCTTGATTTTGTGAGAAGATTTTTTGTCAGTTGTGCCCAAATTTCTGAGGCGTACACGGTGTGTACGTTGATGAAACTCGGGTGCAGCTGGCAGAAAATCGGCCACAAAAGCAAGTGCAGGAAAGACTCCGAGCGTACATTTCCTGTTCCGCAGCATCGCACTCTCTTATAGATATTATATTTCTTTTTCCCTTTTCCAGAAATGCCCATTTAAGCGAAAAAAAGTGCCCTGCCCGGGACGCGAAGTCCTGACGCAAAGCACTTTTCTTTTCTGTTCTATTTTACTTATCTGGTAACTGTTCAGAGCCAAGCAGATTTTCATGCAAAAGTGTGAATCATGCTTGCATGAATGAACACTTTTACATGGAAATCTATTTGGCGGATACGCCACACCGACGAAATGCGCAGCATTTTG